>Ga0209728_1000030_pt1 | contig 148716 bp, 237 predicted proteins | sample RifGroD1_FD_183997 | JGI IMG/M metagenome (GOLD analysis project Ga0209728, IMG submission 183997) | Groundwater microbial communities from Rifle, Colorado, USA - Groundwater D1 (SPAdes) (version 2) | ecosystem: Environmental > Aquatic > Deep subsurface > Groundwater | place: Rifle, Colorado... | reverse complement strand
AAAATATATGTACATCATTTATATGGGTATAAAGAATTTGGATTTTTAAGTGTTTTGAGTTTAGTATTAATCGGCACAGCAATAAAAGGATTACTTATTTAAAAGGAAAATGAAAGACGGATTTTATAGTATATAAGAATGGAGGATAAAAACATGATGAATATTGAATTGCCATTTGAATTTGGAGAACATGTTTATTATGTAGCTTTAGATGGACTTGCTAAAAGAGTATATCTTGCTGAAGGAAATATATTTGGGTATTCAGTTTATAAACGTAAAGGAGAAATTGATATAAGAGTTAATTTTAAAAATGATAATGGTGTTGAAATTGATTTTGTATCAGGCAATAAACAAAAAATTGAAAACAAGGTAGATGAAATTAATAAAAGAAATCAGAAGATATTTAATGGAGAAAGCAAATAATTTGTTGATATACAGGCATTCACAATATCTATAAAATAGTGTATCATATAAAATATAGGCATACTTCAAAAAGGAAAACATAATGGACAATATAGACAATATTGAGAAAATGTTTTATGATGAAGTTAGAGAAAAGAAAAATATCGGCAGAAATATTAAATATCGAAAGAATAGAGTATATTCTAATAAAATACTATTTCCTGCCGATTATTTGTCTAAAAAACAAAAAGATAGATTGAATGGAGGTATTTTTATGTCTAATTTATATGACGATATTACTTATCAAGAATTATTAAAACTTTCTAATAAGGACAGAGTAATTGCAATTGAAGCATTGATTAAAAAATTTAGTACTAGAAAATCTGTAGCCGAACATTTTCAGGTCAAAGTTCAAAGTATTCATGATATGTACTATAGAGCTAAAAAACTTAGGGATGCAGAAATTAAAAAAACTAAAGAAAATCGAAACGAGGAAAAACTAATGGAAAAAGAAATTAAAGTTAAAGAAAAGAAAGTTGTTCCTGAAATTATCGATTCCAAGTTTATGATGCGATTAGTTAGTGAAATGTCAGGTGAAGAATTACAAGAGAGAATCATGAGTATAGGTGGAATAATTTTAAAGTCGAAAAAATATCAAGTGTCTTTTGAATTGAGAGAAATTGACGATAAAAAGTTCGAATAGGCAATAAACAATGATTCAAACACTTTTAGAAAGGAAGAGATATAATATGAAAATATTTGTAACCAGTGATACTCACAACGATGGAGTAATCCTGAGAAAACTTAAAGACTTCACAATTGAAAATACCTTTGATTTAGTAATCCATTGCGGTGATATTGGAGGCAAAGATAAAAATGCTAGGTCATTAATTGAATTTGGACAATATCAGAAAGACCAATATAATTATTTTACTGAGCAATTTCCAAATGTTTTACATATACTGGGAAACGATGATTGGTTTGAGTCGAATAAGGAAAAACGTATTAGTAACTATCCAGATTATTATTGGTGTAATTATGAGATTTTATCCTTTGAATTCGTTCACATTACTCCATTTAATACAAATAGAGAAGCAAACGAAAATAAAATATGGTATGAGTTAAGTAAACTTCATGATAATTTTCCTGTTGATTCATATACTATTATAGTAGCTCATGATCCTCCATATGATTGTCTGGATATGACAAATAGAGGTGTAAAAGTAGGTAGTAAATCGGTTAGAGATTTCATAGAAGTGAAGCAACCTAAACTATGGCTGTGTGGTCATATACATGAAGATTTTGGAGTTAAGAGTATAGGTAATACAGGTGTATTTAACTGTGCTTGTAGTCCTGAAAAGCATTTATTAAGAGGCTGGGTAATTGATACGGAGAGTTTAGATTTTGAGAAAGTGGTTATTTAAAATTATTTTCATAAACCCATTGACTTAACTAAATAAATATAGTAATATAAGTACATGGAAATGATATTAAATGTGGTGAAGGAGGATAATTAATATGAATTGTATACATGATTTTTCAGAACCAATTAAAGCAAAAATTGTAACAGAAATTCCTAATCCATTTTGTTATATTGGTTCGTCTGATATTAGAATGCTTATAAAAAATGAAGAAAATGGATGGGAAAGAAGTTGTAAAAAATGTAGTTTTACAGAATTTACAAAAAAAACAAAACAGATAACAGTTCCAGATTTTGATTAACCAAATAAATCAACACTTTCGTAGACTTTTAACAAAGTACATATAATAACAAACAGATAACAAACAAAATAAAATTAAGGAGTGTATTAAAATGATTAGAAAGCCGTTAAGTTGGAATGTAAAACAGGTTTGCAGTATGATAGGTAAGGGTAATATTACTTTTGATTCTCCAGTTCAAAGACCTGCTGGGCAGTGGAGAATTGAAGATATGTCTCTGCTTATTGATTCAATTCTAAGAATGTTTGTACCTGATATATATGCAATTCAAATACCTACAGAAGTAGATGGTAAAAAGGTAAATGTATATGATATAATCGATGGAAAACAGCGATTAACAATTATATCATCATTCCTTAATAATGAGTGGGCATTAACAGAGCTTGAGCCAATTGTATTAGAATCAACTGGTGAAAAGTATGATATTTCAGGAAAGAAATTTTCTGAATTACCTGAAGAGGTTCAGGAAGAAATTAAAGGTTATACCCTAGTTATTAGATCAATTGAACTTGAAGAAGACGATGATGAAGAATCAATTATTGAAGAAATATTCTATAGACTTAATAACGGTAAAGCAGTAAGTAGAGAACATCTTGCATTGGTAGCTGCTCCTAAAAATGTTCAATCATTTGTAGCAAAACAAACAAAGGAGAATCCTTTATTCAAAACTGTGGCACATTTTTCTGATGGTGATATTAAAAGTTCAAGAAGAGATTTGACCATTCAACAGTCAATAATATTATTAACAGGATTGAACTATAACAGCTTTGCAGCAAAGGATGTAGAGAAATTCTGGAATGAAAATTCTATAATATCTGATGATATTCTTGATAAACTTGAAGGTGTTTTTGTGGATATTGCTGAAGCATTCAAACATGAACATAACAAATTTGTTAATAAAATAAGTATATCAGCAATGGCAAATTTATTGAATAATAATAAAGATACTGAAAAGGTTCAAGAATTCCTTAATTGGTATTCAAAGAATACAAAATCAGGAGATGCATACAAGCGTTTTACAGGTGCTGGCGGGGTTAAGAAGGAAAATGTAAATAATAGGATTAAAGGATTACAGGATTTGTATAATAGTCATGTAAAGTTTGTTGAAAAGCCTATAACAGAAGCCTCTCATGTATCACCGAAGCACACAGTAAGGAATAACAATTTTGATTCTGAATTTTCCATGGGAGATAGTTTAAATGTAAAAGAATATATTCCTTCAAATATTATGTCGGCAGTAACAGGGGAGTATTAATCTCCCCTAACCTTTACATAAGAAAGGACAGAAAAATGAGTACATATAGACAGAAATTGTGGAAAGAAGGCAAATTATTACCACCTAGAATTACTTACTACAATTCACCACAGGAATACAGGCAAGCGATAAGTAAAGATATATCTAATCGAATAGTAGATTCTTATAAAGAATCGAAAGGAGTGTAAGGTTATGTTTTATCTTAAACATTGTGGAAGATATGTCAGATATATAGATAGAAATATTGAATTAACTAAAAATCAAGGTGAGGCTATGCAATTTCCTACAAGTGATGAAGCTGATTATTATGTAAAAGATAATGGACGTAAATACAATGAGTTTGATATTGTGATGGGTGCCTAAATATGGTAAAATAAAAATAATGATATGGAGGATTAAAATAAAATGGATACAAACTCAGAAGGTTATATACGTAGAATGGATGATTTGGGTAGGGTGGTAATACCTAAGACCCTTAGAAGAGAATTTGGGATGTCTACAAAGGAAAGTAATAATGCTCCCGCATTTGAAGTATTTGTGGTTGAAAATGGTTTTTATTTAAAGAGAAGAAAAGATTTGGATGAAAGATTGGATATATAAAAGACAATAAAATGGAGGATTCATATGGATAAAAATTATTTGTTGACTTATCAACATACAAAAAAGAAATGTGGGTGTATTGAGACTACTATTGCGTGGTTTGATACAGAAGATGAGTTAGATGATTTTATTAGAAATAATGATATTCAAGTGATAGAATCATTTAAAATAAAAGATGTTGAAATTATGAATGGATAATGAAATATTCAGTTTAAAGTGTTTTAGGAAAGTGAGCTTATAATGTGGAAATGTGATACCTGTATTCACAAGGCTAAATTAGAGGATAGAAAAGAAATCTGCATAGGCTTGTGTAAAGATGTATTTACAAGACTTAATAAGGAAAACCATAAATATCAAGAAAGAATATCAAAGCCATTTTGTTGCGGTGATTGTTCATATAAACTAAAAATTGATAGTGAAGATTATTATGTCTGTACTGTAAACACTTGGGATTGGGAAGACAGGCGAGTTTTATATAAAATGATTAGGAAAAATTATTTAACTAGAAACACACCAAAGTGGTGTCAATTATAACAAATAAAGGGAGATTAAAATTATGAAATTTAAAGGTGATATTATAATTACAGACCCATGCTATATTATTAAAAAGAAAACTGGAAAACCAAGTATGGAAGACTATCCTATATTAAAGGGTAAAGGTAGTAAACAGTTTAAAGACTTTATAGACGAAGAAAACAGAGCATATGTAGATTTAGAAGAATGTCAAAAACAATGGGAAAGAAATAATACTGATGATTGGGAAGCATGTAGTTATGGTGAAAATATGGAAGTATTAGGTATTAAAACATACTTAACTAGAGATACCATTTATGGTGATTGGTCATGCACAACTATTAATAAAGATACAGATGAAGAAATAGGACAATTTTGTGCTGATGCAGGACTTGTAAGTGTGTTCCTTCTCGATGAAGTGTTGGCTTATAATCCAAAATTTAATTACCATATTAAGAAACCTCATACTACTACATTAATAAAGAATTTTGATGGTGACATTGAGATTGAGGTAGTGGATATTGAGTATGAAGATGAAGATGATGAAAAGACAGAAGACGAAGAAGTTCAGGTGATAGGGAAAGGTAATATTAATTTCTTTACAACGCAATCTGGATTCTAATAAAAGACTATAAAATCTCGATTTCATTTGGAAATAATTAGGAGGTTAAAATGCAAATAGGTGATAAAGTTTGGATATTTGATAGTAATAGAAGACAATATCATGATGATAAAGGAAATAAACTAGATAGATGTTGGTTTAAATATTATTTTAAAGATCAGATTATTTTAGGAGAAACCAAACAAAGTTGGATAGTAGGAAGTGAATATTCTAATACAGACAGTAAAAGTAATTACAAGGTTAATAAAAAGACATTGACTTATACCTATGGTTATGGTCATGATGGTATTCTTTATACTTCAGAAGAACAAGTAAATCAATTGTGCTGGATGAATGATAATCATTATAAAATTTCTGAAATGGTAAGAAATTGTAAAAATTATGATAAAATAAGAAAGATTGAAGAAATATTAAATCAGGAATAAGTCGATGAAAAATGGCTTTTATGGGGATTGGAGAAAATTAGTATGAGAATGATTGTAAGAAATATTATCAACAGCGAATATAAAACACTAAAAGAACTAGGATTAGAAAGTAAAACCATCAAGAGAGTTTATACAATTCTTAATGAAGAAGAAATGTATGCTAAGTTTAATCCACAAACAGGAGAACCATGTGAAAAAAGTTTAGATAATTTAGTTCTTCGTCATTGGATTACAGTTTTTGTTGAAGATAAGATGCATGATTGGAATGTATTTGGAGATAGATTTAAATTTCATGCTCATTCGAGTGATATAGGGGATAAAATAGATTTGTTGATAGAGTATGAATAAATATTTTGGAGGTAAGTTATGAAAGTATGGATAACTAAATATGCATTGACACAGGGTATCATTGAAAAAGATGCAAATATATGTGATACAGTATCAGAAGATATGATAGAAATACAGGGAACTAGATTTCCTACTTATTATCATGGTAAAGGTAAGGATTGGCATCTTACTAGAGAAAATGCAATTAAAAAAGCAGAGAAAATAAAGCAAAATAAAATAAAAAGCATTGAAAAACAACTTGATAATTTAAGAAATTTGAAGTTTGAATAAAAGGTAGTTTTCATTAGTTTAATTTTGTAAGGATGGGACATCTTACAACTTGCCAATATAAATGTAATAAAGTGTTTGTAGGTATCACTTGAATAACCTTCAAAATACTTAAATTATGTGGAGGAATTTAATGAAACAATATCCACAATTTTTACCTCAAACTTTATGCTTTTCTTGTGCAGGATGTAATAGGTGTGAGAATGAAAGATAAGACGTTGGATAAATATTATAAAGGTGATTGAGGAAATAATTTTAAATGAAAAAATGTTGTAATTGTTATTTTTATAAAAATGTTAATATTGGTGGCATATTTTATCCTTGGTGTTATAATTCTTTTGAAAATGGTTTGCTTATAGGATTAACTAAAGCTAGAGAATGTCAATACTTTTGTTTGATTGCCGATATTTTGAATATCGTTCTTCAATATCTTACTCGTAATCAAAAGTTGCAACGAAACAATAAAATAAAGCAAAAATGTAAGATATTCAGATATTCATATAATATTGAGAATCAAGTAGCAAGTATTGTATCTAGGTTTGGTCATTGGATATTGGTATTATCAGATAATAAAGAACATTTATTTCATTTAAATATGAGTATAAGTACTATTAATGTTAAAGATTACTATGATATGTTTAAAATAGATAAACCAGATTTTCACTTGCATAAAGTTTATGAAAATAAACCGATGGCAATACAACAAGTATTTAATGACATTGAGAATCATGATATTTATGTGTTGAACAATAGGTATCATGCAAGCATTAGGTTTAAAGAAAATAAAGGGTTGTGAACATTTTTGAAAATTGATTTAAATAATAAAACTGCTATTGAAATTTATAAATTGGTTTTGGAAAGAAAATTATACGCATTTCCAAGATATTTTTGGAATAAACCTGAAAGTTTAAAAGAGGCAGGTGATATTACAAGATTTTTATTTGAGCAAATTTTGAATTGGAATGAAAATGACATAAAAGAAAAAATTGAGAAAAGAAATTTTTATTGAACATAAGTTATTTGGTATGCTGCATCATGTTTTTAATTGGAGAATATTTTCAGCATTAGATAATGCTTATCCTAATAAATATAAACCTTGGGAATTAAGAAAAGTATCACATGGTTTTTGGACTAAAGAAAAGAGCAGAGAAGCAATTAAATGGATGGTTGAAGATAAATTAGAATGTAATATTTTTAATTTTAGAAAAAAGATTAGAGAATCTATTTTTAGAGAAAATGGTTTAGGTGCTATGATTGATATTATTTATCATAGTTCATTTATAGAAGCACTTACAGACGTTTATCCAGAAATAAAATGGAAAAGTATAGTATATAATAGAAAGCAAAAATAAATCAAGGAGATAATATGGATAAAATTTTTATTAAAACAAGACAGAGAAAAAGAAATTTGAGTAAAAATGAATGTATTCAATTGATTCAAGATAAATCTATAAATATAAATAGAGTTTTAATAGGAAAAGATTTTTCTTCTTATGAATATAGTCAAATTTTATCTTATTTTCGTTCATTAAAAGATGCTTTATTTGAATGTGGATTAGAAACAAAAAAAATGCCCAATATCAAAAATAATAAATTTGAAACTCAAAAATCAATAAAACAAATGATTAAATCTGATTATACAAAAAATGAATTAATCGAGCAAATTCATAATAAAGCAATTGAATTAGGACGTACCCCTAGTAGTAAACATATGAGAAACCCAACTGAATATGTTTATTATAGGATATTTGGTAGTTGGAAAAATGCTTTAAAAGAAGCAAAATTAACTTCTTTTTATAATGTATCAATTTATGATAAAGATAAATTGATTAATATTTTAAAAGAAACATATGAAAAATTAGGTAGAACCCCTCGAAGTAACGAAGTTAAAAATCCTTCTTGGGCAATATATAAAAAAATTTTTGGAACTTGGAAAAAAGCCTTAGAAGAGGCAGGACTTAAATATGAAAAAGAAGCAAATGAAAGAATTAATGCTAAAAGAATTGAGGATATAATTAAATTAAAAAGTGAGGGTAGAACATTTGAAGATATTGGTAAAATATTAGGAATAACTAGACAAAGAGTTCATTTAATATATAAAAACAACAAAACTAATAATTTATTTATTAAAGGAGAAATATATGAATCTAAAATGCGCTAATGCAAATATTCTCAAAGATAAAGAGTTACATCCTATTAAATGTAATCTTACAGGTAAAATGTGTGTCTGTGCTATTTACATCAAGCATGATGGATATCAAATGACTCCTTGGGTAGTGGATTGCCCTGCTTATAAAGAAATTGGAGAGGAAGAAAAATAATCATGGATTATTATAATCACAGTAAAGAAATTGAATATCTACATGAATTACCTCTTAATATTAGTAACCTTAATCATTTTGAGGTTATGGGTTTATGTCTATTAGGACAGATATCTATTGGTAAACTCAGAAGTTTATATGGTATAGAACGTGATCAATCTATAAAAATGATGGAAGACGTGTTAAAAGTAATAGAATCTTATGTACCAAATGATTGCAAGTTGAGAGATAATTTTGTTAGTGCGATTTAAGAATACGAGGTGCTAAGATGTTAACTAAAAGAGATAAAAAATATCTAAGACAAAGATTAATAAATATAGCGCAAGCAAGAGAAGAAATTTGTGAAAGAATTAAATCAGATAAGGGTTTGGATTGTAAGAGTTGTCCATTGAATTACGAGGATTATTGTGGCTCTATAAATTTACCTCCAATAGATATGGATACTATGCTACCAGAATCGATTGATTAATATGATAATATATTATAATGTGGTTAGAAACAAAATTTTAAAAGAAATATTGATTAATAAAAATATAAATTATAAACTTGCTAAATATGCCAATCACATAGAACTATGGTGGAAACAAGAACAAGAGTTAAGTGAGAAATGTAGGGCAACAAAATAGACATTTTGAATACTTTTAGGAGGTTGTTTAAATGAGAATTAAAGGGAATAGCGAGTGGATTAAAATTAATAATAATAGATATTTGTTTATTGCAATAAATATAGAAAAAATACAAGATAAGAATATATCAATATTTGCAAAAATACAGTTTAATGTTGATGCAAGATTAATTTTTGGAAGCGTAGATGCTAAGTGTGTATATTATATTTGGGAAGTCAATTCATTGGATAATATATCAACAGAGTTCTTAAATGGAATTGAAGATTATGTTTTTGAATTAAAATAAAATGTAGATTTTATATTAAGGAGAATTTATTATGGGAGAGGCAATAAAACATCATGAATTTTATCAGCAAGGATATTTTGATGGATATAAAGAAGGTTTTAACAAAGCACTAGAATGTTATAAAGAGCAAATTATGAATAAACCAATGGAAATAATGATTAGTAAAGAAGAATTACTTGATAAAGTATGTAAAGGGAAATGCTATTTATATAATACTGAATATTGTAAACCTGATGGATTGGCTTTATATGATGCAACAACATGCAAAAGTTTTCACACAGAAGAATCTTTTAAAAACAAAAATGTTATTGACACAATTAAAGTAAATTGATATAATAATATAAAGAAGGTTGGTATATGATATTAAAATTTAGATGCGAAAATTGTATGGAAGAACTAGAGGCTTATTTTATTTATACTACTGATGCAGAGAAAGTTAAATGTGAATGTGGTAAAATATATTCAGTTGATAAGCCAAGAATGATAAAATGTAGGCAATAAAATTCTGGTTTTATAGGGAGAGTGATTTTAAATGGTAAAACAGAAAAAAGATTTAACATTATCAACTTTCATAGAGAATTTTCTAAAATCTATGATTGTTAATAAAGCCAGCGACAAAACAATTATATCTTATAGAGGTACTTTATGTGCATTCTGTAATTGGTTAAAACAGTATAAAAAAACTGATATAATTACTATTGATATATTTCAAAATTTAACATTAGAGGACACTATAGAATGGAGATTAACTTTAAATAACGATGCTGGCACAGAAAGCAGGAAAGTTTCGTGTTTGAGGTCATTACTTAATTACTTAAATGATAGAAAACTAATTAATAATAACTTAGCTTTACAAATCAAAAAACCAAAGTTACCTAAAAAAACTAGAAATTATTTACATCTTGAAACTGCAAATGAATTAATTGAAGCAGTAGAAAAAGAAGGAAATGAAAAAGATATTGCTATCATAAAACTATTTTTAAACACTGGAATGCGTGTTAGTGAAATCTGCGATTTAGAATTAGATGATATACGAAATGATAGAGTACATTTAAGAGAAGCTAAAGGTAATAAAGATAGAGTTATATTTATTGATGATGATACTATTGAAGCTATTAATAATTGGCTATTAATAAGACCACAAACCAGTTATAAAAATGTGTTTGTAATTTATCATTATACTGAAAAAGAGCCTTATCCGTTATCTTACGACAGTATTAGGTACTTGGTAAATAAGTACAAAGATATGCTAGGATTAAAGAATTTCACTCCGCATATATTAAGACATACTTATGCAACTTTACAACTTGAACAAGATACAGACCTACGATCTATACAAGAAGCTCTTGGTCATTCCAAATTATCTACTACAGAGATATATCTTCATGCTTCTGAAAAGCGTCAAAAAGCAATGGCGGGAAAAATACCATATAAAAAGAAAACTAATGTATAATATAAAAAGAATGCGCGGGTGTAATACCGCAGAAATGTGAGGATTATGGAAGATTTAAGATGTTTTACAGTTCATTTCTTTTATGAAATTAAAGACGCAGAGATATATGGCGGGATTGGACACAAAGGGTATGCGGAAATGAAATACGACATGGCAGTTAACGCCGAAGCTTTTACAGCAGAAAGGTTTTTAGAGCATTCAAAATCAAACGCAAAAATATTAGCTTCGCAATTAAAAGTTCCAGTTGAAAACGTCACCGCAGTACATCGCGACATATATCAAGCAAACACAGCAGAAGATGATGAATACTACGATGAAGAGGAATTTGATTAACCGCGCAATATCAGGAAAGGTTGCAGAAGATAAAAGAAAAAGGAGGACAATAAAAGATGAGTTTTATTGGTATATTATTTTTAACAAAATAAATATACTAATACTGTTGACAAATAAATATATTTGTAGTATAATGTGTACATATCAAAAAATAAAGGAGCGTAATTTTTTCAAATGACAAAAGTATTAACAAGGAACTATATTACAAATATAAATACAAGGACTAATAATGTTCAAGATTTAATTAACCTTAAAGTTAAACGTGGAGAAATTTACATGGTTGATTTGGGTACTGTTCTTGATCAAGAACAGGGAGGTATAAGGCCTTTTTTAATTACCCAAAATAACAAGGGAAATGAAAAAAGTTCTACTATTGTTGGATGTCCTCTTACGACACAAACTGATAAAGGTTCATATCTTCCTACTCATGTATTTCTTGAGACTGATACAGGACTATACAAGCAATCGGTATCTATAATTGAACAAACAAGGTGTATATCTAAGAGAAGGTTACTCATTGGTGGAGAATTGATTAAAGTAGGTCAGATAAGTGATGCTACAATGAAACAAGTTGAATCAGCACTAAAGAAAGAATTAGGTATGATTGATTTGTGTTTTAATCCTGTAATATTAAGAAAAATGATTGCTGCTTATGTAAGCGTTAATACCTGTGCTAAAAAAATATCAAATGAAGGATTGATGTTTGCACGAGAGTTGTTATTAAGAGATGTAATTGATTATTGCAATGATTATGGTAAAAATTATTTACAAATGCTAAAGGAATATAATAATGATAAAATTATAACTTCTCCACAAAAAGTATTAAGATTACAATATGCTGTGTAATTATTATTAATTAAAGGGAAATAATAATTTTGTTATAAAAATCTTGTCTTCTGAGAATAATCATGTTATAATACATACGTAAAACTATGTCAGAAGGGAATGATTATAAAAATGAAAAAAGACAGACAAGAACTTGAAATTACGCTGTATAAAGCGATTAAAGAATCAAAAGAGAACAAGTGGAAAAATAGAGAGTATATTTTAGACTCACTAAAGAAACATAATATAAATCTTGGAACAATCACAGGAATGTATGGTGTAGATAAAGTTTTAATTTCTAGTGTTTCAGATGAAGTTTTGTATTTATTTGTAAAGGCTTTATATGAAACTACCACTTATGAAAGGATTAATCCTAATGATTGGTTTAATCCTCTTGAAATTACAGCATACAATGAATATAAAAAGGAAGAAGACGAGCATTATAAAAACGATGTAGTTATTTTTTATGATGTATCTAAAACTTCTGATTTTGAATATTTATGTCCAAGATTTGCTTATCCTGAAATGAAAGCATTAAGAGGTCAAGGATTATTATATTATAATGAAAGAACTCAAAGAGAACCTACTTTAGTTTCGTTTGGTGGAGAATATCAAAAAATGCCGACTATAAATCAAAATAAGATCATAGATATAGCTGAAATGATGGAAACTAATTTTGAAGCCAATATGTTATCTTTAAATATACGAAAACTTAATCGTGAACAAAAATTTGAATACAATGAGAAAAACAGAACTTTAACTATATGGATAGACAATGAAAATACTTATCTTGATATAATTGATGGAATGCATAGATGGTTAGCGGCAGAAAGGTGTATAAGTGAAAATCCAAGTAATCCTGGATATTTTCATATTAAAATATTTAATTTTAGTGAATTGAGAGCGCAATCTTATCTAAATAGAGAAGAAAAAGCTACCCCTATGCAAAAAAGTCATAGAGAAGGATATGACAACAGAGATGAAAATGTATTAATGATTAAAGAAATAAATGAATATGGTAATTCAACTAAAAATGAGATGTATTACAAAATTGCTGAAGATGATTCTGATTTAAAAGTACAAGGAAAATTCACTACTATTGAAACTTTAAAAAAGGCTATTAGATATAATTTTGGAAAATTTGAAAATGCGGAGGAAATAGAAGAAGCACAAGATTTTTTAATTAGATGCTTTAATAAAATTTTAATTACTCTTAAAAAGAAATATACAAAAGAAAACAGTGTAATTTTTGAAAATAATATATTTATTGGTTATGTAGCACTTGTTTCAATATTAATTAAAGAAGAAAACTGGAAAGAATTATTGGAAAATATTTTGAATTCTATTGATTTTTCTAATGATTATGATTGGAAATCTGTTGGTATATCTAGTGATAAGATCAATAATTCTTTAATTAAAAAAATCAGTGAGCATTTTAAGAAGGTAGGTGTTATAAATGTATAATTCATATAATAAAGAAACTTCAAAAGAAACCAAAAAAATGTTTATTGACAAATTTTATTATGATGTAGACACTCAAAAAACAATAGTAAATACTTTTGATAAGATAGCAGAAGTAGAAGAAAGTTTTAAAAAAGATTTATATGATTTTAATGAAGACCAAGTAAAAGATATGTTACGATATATGAACTGTCCCACTGTTAATGCTCTAGGAAGAAATTTTCATTATGCTAAACAATATGTTAAATGGGTAACAAAAAAAGGTTATTGTAGTCCTAATACAGCTTTTATGAATATATTTAGAAAGGATTTACAATTATATATTAACAAGGATGCAGCTAGTAATCAACATATAAAGAATAGAGATGAATTATATGAATTGTGTGATAAACTCGCTAATCCAGTCGATAGAGCATTGTTGGTTTCATTTTATGAAGGACTTAACGGTGAAGAAATGAAGGAAGTGCGTTATCTTGAAAAACAAGATGTTAAATTTATTAGTAATTTCATTGAAGTGCGTTATAGTAATAATCCAAGAATTATTGCAAATATAGATCAACGGACAATGGATATACTTAAAGAAGCAATAGAAGAAGATATATATTATAACAATAATGGTGAATCTGAAGCTAAAGCCCCAACAAGAAAATTAATGGATTCTCCATATGTAATAAGACCTATAAAAATGCATAATACTGTAGGGGATGCTATAAGTGATCATGGAATCTATGTAAAATTTGATAAAATAAAAAAATGGACAGAAAAATACTACATTAATTCGACAAATATTTTTTATTCAGGAATGTTTGAAAAACTAGAAAAGATTGAATCTGAAAAAGGTGAACTAGGACGATTAGACTATCATGAGGTTTTGAAAATTTCAGGTATGAATCCTGAGACATGGGGGCTTCTAAAGGAAAATTATTTAGTGTTTAAATCCCATAAATAGGTAGTAATACCTATTTACATAATTAAGGAAATATAGTAATATGATAATATAGAGATAATATAGAGATAATATAGAGATAATATAGAGATAATACGCATAATGCGTAATTTAGAAATAATGGAAATTCCTGTCGAAACAAAAATTGGACAAATACCTTAATTAATGGGAAAATGTATTTAGAATAATTTTTAATTGTACCTTGACAAAGAACAAGTGTTCGCGTATGATGGTAAAAAAAGAATTGCTGCTATGAACAGCAATTGAAATGATGTAATACTTTTCACACAGGAAAGTGTAACATATATGTAATAAAAATGCAATATGTAAATATTACAAAAAAAAATAGAGAAAGAAGAGGTAAAAATCATGATTAGATGTAATCAATTTTTCACAATCCAAGACAATGAAGGGCAGTATGTAGACAAATATACTTTGTGGTACAACTCAGATGATGGTAAATGGAATTATACTAGTTATGCTGATGTGATAGCTCCATTGATTTTTTGTAAATCAAGGGAAGAAGCAAAAGGCATTGTCAAAAATTTGGAAGACAATTTACATAAAATATCGAAGGATTTTAAGAGGACATTTTTAATAAAAGAGTTGACATAACTTTGTCGAATTTTGCGATTGTGTAAACTGCATAATTATATTATAATTTATAATAAATAATTAAACAAAGGTATAATAATGCAGTTTATACGAGCAAAACGAAACAAAATTTATCCTCTTTGGGTTGCTAAATATTATGATTTGAAGATTTATGTACGTATGTTAACAGTAACTAAAATATATCATTTTAATATTATAAGAAGTGGAGTAAACATATATTCATCCATAGATCATAAAATGTACTTCACTGAATTTGAAGAAACAGTAAGGTATATCAAGGATTGGCTAAAAAATAATTATGCAAAGGAAAAAGACGGTCAATAACCCGCGACCCTAAAGGGTCGGGGCTTGTAAAAGCCTGATTGACTAGACTAAGTTTTAATTAACTATGTTGTTTAGGTCATGATACCCAAGAATATTTATCCTAGTTCTTGGCTCTATCGTATAGTATTAAAAGTTCTAAGAGGTAGGAACGGTGTGCTATATACAACAAGCCTTTACAACATTGTCTAAGGATATTAACTCTAATATACGGAGGTTTTATAAACAAAATGGTATATGTATTAAACATTCAAGGTAAACCTATAATGCCTTGCAAAGAAGCAAAAGCAAGAAAATTGCTCAGAGACAGTCTGGCAAGAGTTGTTAAAAAAGAACCATTCACTATTCAACTAATTTTTGAATGTGAGAATCAAGTTCAAGATATTACATTAGGTATTGACGCAGGAAGCAAAGTAATAGGCTTATCTGCTACTACTGAAAAACAAGAACTATATTCATCAGAAGTTGAATTAAGAAATGATATTGTGGATTTGCTTTCTACACGCAGACAAAATAGACGTACTAGAAGAAATAGATTAAGATATAGGGAACCTAGATTTTTAAATCGTGTTGGTAGTAAAAACAAAGGATGGCTGGCACCTAGTATTGAAAACAAAATACAAACACATTTAAGTATTGTTGATAAGATTTATAAGATATTACCTATATCTAAAATAATAGTTGAAGTAGCAAGTTTTGATATACAGAAAATAAATAATCCAGAAATACAAGGAAAAGAATATCAACAAGGCAATCAATTAGATTTCTGGAATGTACGTGAGTATGTACTATTTAGAGATGGGCATAAATGTCAAGGCAAAAAAGGATGTAAGAATAAAATATTAAATGTACATCACATTGAATCAAGAAAAACTGGTGGAGATGCACCAAGTAATCTGATTACCTTATGTGAAGAATGTCATGAAGATTATCATAATGGCAAATTGAAATTAAATTTAAAGCGTGGTAAATCATTCAAAGATGCGGCTTTTATGGGAATAATGCGTTGGGCATTTTATAATAAGTTAAAAGAAATATATCCTAATGTAACATTAACTTATGGCTATATAACTAAGAATACAAGAATTGAGAATAAATTACCAAAAGAACATAGGATTGATGCTTTATGTATAAGTGGCAATCCATTAGTTAAAAGATTAAACTATTATTACTTTTATAAGAAAGTAAGATGCCACAACAGACAGATCCATAAAGCGAATATATTAAAATGTGGAATTAAGAAGTTAAATCAAGCGCAATTTGAGGTAAAAGGGTTTAGATTATTTGATAAGATTCAATACCAAGGGAAGCTATATTATATCTTTGGAAGAAGAAACACTGGTTTCTTTGATATTAGAACTTTAGATGGTACTAAAGTAAACAAAGGTAGTGTTAATTGTAAATCTTTCAAATTAATTGAGAGAAGAAAAAGTTTATTAACTGAGAGGAGAAAGGTAGGTTAGAGTATGCGTAAGGCATTCCTCCCCTAGCCTAAAGGCGTAGGGGTTTCCTGCCAAGGTTTTATGAAATTTAAATATGGAGTAATTATATTGTTCTTAACTATATTAGCTGTTATATTTGCAAATATAATAGCAGAGAATCAGAAAAATGAAATTAAAAACAGACAAATGAAGATTGAAAAAGAAAATCAAATTAAATTCATACTAAATGAAAATAGTAACAAAGAAAATATTATAAAAGAGAAGGAAATTGAAATCCAAAAACTTTATAAAGAACGAGAAGAATTGAGAGAATTTGTTTTAGCTTCAAGGGGAGAAAGTGAAGAATGGGAAGAATTCAAGGTTACATTTTACGACCTTTCGGTTCAGTCATGCGGAAAAAAGAAAACACATCCTGAATACGGAATTACATTTTCGGGCTTTAATTTAAAAGGGTTAAATTGGGAAACAGCAAGAGTGATAGCCATTGATCCGAAAGTTATACCTTTACATAGCAAGGTTAAGATTAGATTTTTTGGTGAAAAATATGAGCAATTTTCAGGGGTGTATCAGGCCAAAGATACAGGAAGATTAATTAAGGGAAACCGAATTGATCTATTTCTTGGAGAAGATTGTACTAAACAAGCAATGGATTTAGGTGTTATAAAAGCTTTTGTACAAATTTTGAAATAAGTAAATATAATAAGGAATAATCCAAAAATTCTTGACAGTTGAGAACAAAAGATATATAATAATAGAAAGAGAATTTTAAAAACAAAAGACAATAAAACGTGTATTTTATTAGGCGGTGAGAAATTATGTGCGAACATTTTCCAAGTCCATATATCGGATACAATTGGGAGACAGATATGTTTTACTGTGTGTTGTGTGATGAGAATTTTAAAATTGAGGAAGAGAAATTAAAAGTAAAGGAGAAAATATAATATATGATTACAAGAGAATTTACTGAGCAATTTGAAATTACACCAGAAGAATTAGCAAATGAATTTTGTGAAATGGATGGCTCTCAACAAGCAATATTTTTTAATAGTATATATGAGTTATCAAAGTTATGGAAAAGATCATTTCCATTTCAAATGCAAGCTATTTTAGATTCTGAAGTGTTGAATCCTAATGGTGAATGGATAATGAAAACAATAGGTAATTATAGTAAGGCAATATAAGAAAGGATATATAATAATATGAGAAACATTTTAAATTTAGTTTTAACAGGTTTAGTATTTTGGATGGGTAATGAATATTTCAATGAATATATATTCATAGTAGATACAAAAACACTAATTATTGCTACTTTACTTATGGTTGGTATAGGGTATCTATTTGGTTTACTAATGACAGCATCAATGCTTTTAGTTCCATTAGGAATAGGGTGCTTAACAACAGCAGTTTTATTCTTGGTTGCAATAGTTCTGACTCCTATTAAGTTATATTTACTTGATAAATATTTGCAGGGATTTGATATTAATGGATTTTGGACTTATGTAATATTAACAGTATCGCTAAGTATATTTTCAATTAGTGTAAAGTCAAATAATAGTGAAATAAAAAGTGCATAAAATGTTGGTTTCATAGACATATAAGAAAGGAAATATAATATGAAAACATGTTGGGTTATTTATTGTTCTGTAAATAAATTAAGTGCATATAATGCAATTAAATTTACTGGAGATTCGTATAAAGATATAGAAAATCAGATTAAGGATTGGATGAAAGGCAAAACATATATTGAAGTTATGGATGTTGCCGAAAGTGTTTATGAGGAAGATGATGATGAAGAATAAGTCAACGAATTCCATATTTTGTAAGGTAATAGAAAGGAGAAGAAATGTTTAAGAATGTAAAAAGATTAGATAGTAGTGAAGGTAATGTGTGGAAATACATATTTGAATTTAATAATGCGATAGCTGAAACAGTATTGTATAAATATGATTCATTTGAAAAACGTACGGTTATATGTTGTTCTGTACAATCTGGATGTCCAGTAGGCTGCACATTTTGTTTACCAGAAGAAACTAAAATATTGATGGATGATTTTTCCTATAAGAAAATTGTAGATGTTAAAATAGGCGATAATATAATTGGAAATATATTAACTAATGCGTCTAATGGATTTTCAGATTATTCTTCATTAAATTCAACTTCTTCAAAAATACTAAATGTATCATCAAGAGAATATAATGGGAAATTAATAAAATTAACTACAAAAAGTGGAAAGTCAATTGAAGCTACTGTAGGTCATCCAATAGCTATAAATAATAAAAAATTATATAGAAACAAGTTTGTTAATATAGAAAATATTCACATAGGCGATAATGTTTTAACTTGTAATAATGTTCAAGTTGATAATAAAAATGACTTGTTTTGGAAAGCAGGATGGTTAGTAGGATTTGTCCACGGAGATGGTGTTTATAGTCAAAGAAAAAATAAAAATTGCTTTAGGTGGTCTATATCTCAATCAAATAAAGAAGTTATTAATTTTGTTAAAAATTTATGTTCTGAATTTCATATACAATGTAGTGACATATGGGAACAGAAATCAAAAATTGAAAAACATATGTTAAATTATAGATTTGAATTTGGAGATAATGGAATTAAAGTTTTTAATAGTATTATTCATAAATATGCAGATAATAATAATTATAAAAAAGGTTATTTGGCGGGTTTTTGGGATGCAGAAGGATATTCATTTAAAAATAATAAATCAGTTAGAGTATGTAATAATAATTTAATATATTTAAATGAATTTGGTAAATATATTAAAGAATTGGGTTACACTTTTAAAATAAAAAAATATAATAAAGAAGGAAATACATATGTATTAGATAGTACTATGCCAAGAATTAAATTTTTACAAATCTGTACTCCAATTCATCCTAAAAAAGATTTTATACAAAATATAAAGGTAAAATCTTTAGTGGATTTTGACGAAATTGTAAAAATTGAAGAGAGAAATTTTGTTGGAACAGTGTATAATTTAACAACTACTAAAAATACATATATTGCAGAAAATATATTAGTTCATAATTGTGGTACAGGTAAGAAATTTATTAGAAATTTATCCAACGAAGAAATTCTGAGTCAAATTCTTCATATAAAAAGTGACATGAATATTAACGTTGAAAATTGCAGTAAATTTCAAATTATGTTTATGAGTATGGGTGAACCTATGCTTAATTTTAAAGAAGTGGAAAGAGCAATTAGAAGTCTACATATTTTATATCCTTATGCTGATTTATTATTATCAACTATTGGAGTAGATGATGATGACGTATTCAGAAGAATTATAAATTTATCAAAAGAGATTTCTAAAGTTGGGCTTCAATTTTCAATACATAAATCGTGTGATGCAGAAAGAAATGAATTAATACCATTTAAAAATAAAATGAGTTTATATAAGTTAAGAGATGCAGGACTATTATGGTGGAAAGAAACTGGAAGGAAACCTTATTTAAATTATTGTGTAGATGGTACAAATAATAGACATGATGATTTCTTAAAACTATATATGAATTTTAGTCCTTTGGTTTATTGCTTTACTTTCAGTGTTGTATGTAGTGCTGATGAAACCATGAAAGAGGCAGGATTTAGAAATCTAGATACTATTCAAGGATTTCAACAGTATTTTATTGATAAAGGATATGATTGCAGAATATTTAATCCAGCAGGACAGGATGATATTGGTGGTGGATGTGGTCAATTATTCTATGTTCAAAAATGGTTAAAGGAATATAAAAATGTACTTGACAAATCTTAACTAAGTAAGTATAATAATAGTATAAATTTATGGAGGTTACATATGATATTTTTAAACTCAATTCCATTAGGATTTGAAACTTTCCCAAATGGAGAAACAAAGATGAATGAAAAACAGATAAGAGATAATGCAGAAACAGGAGGAATGAATGTCGTTTCTCTTAAATATGAGAATGATAGTAATTTAATTAAACTTATGTTTGTTAAACGCTATTTGGACATACTTAAAAAGCAATCTGAATTGGTAATATATTATATGCCATATAGTAGAATGGATAGGTCTGAAGGTGGTTCAGCTTTCACATTAAAATATGTAGCAGACTTTATCAATAAACTTAATTTTGAAAAAGTAACGGTAATTGAACCTCATTCTGATGTTACACCTGCATTACTCAATAATTGTGAGATCAGTTTTCCATCTGTTAATATTCTATCTGATGTTAAGGTTAGAATGAATTTTAATGAGGATGAGGATTATATTTACTTCCCTGATGCTGGTAGTGAGAAAAGGTATAGTAAAATGATTAAAGTTAAAAATTCTCTAGTAGGATTTAAACATAGAGATTTTCAAACAGGCAAAATTACAAGCCTTGAAGTCCTTGGAGAAGTTAAGTCAAAAGGTTTTAAAGTAATAATGATAGATGATTTATCTTCTTATGGTGGTACATTCATGTTAGGAGCTAGAAAGTTAATAGAACTTGGAGCTGGAGAAGTATATCTTGTAATTGGTCATGCTGAAGATTCAATTTACAAAGGTGATATATTTAAAACCGATTTAATTAACAAAGTATATACTACAAATAGTATTATTACTGAAGAATTGAATGATAGAATAAAGATATATCCTATTCAAGGAACAGGAGTTATTGGATGATGGATTATTATTTAAATAATGAAAATGTAATTAATAGACTTATAGAGGAATGGAAGAAATACGGTAAGATTATTATTGCTTATGATTTCGATGATACTGTATTTGATTTCTGGAAGAAAGGCAGAACTTATACTGATGTAATCTCACTACTACAAAGATACGATAAGGCTGGAGCGTATTTTGTAGTATTCACATGTTGTGGAGAAGATGAATATGGAAAAATCAAAGATTATTTATATAGTAATAATATTCCGTTTGATAGAATAAATAATAATTTTGACTTTATAAAGTTTACAGGTAGAAAAATTTATTACAATATAATGCTTGATGATAGATCAGGACTTCAATCTTCATATGAATGTTTATTAAATGCTGTAGAACAAATAGAAAGAGAGAATATAAATAATGAGTAGAGTATTTTTAGGTGGCACATGTGCTAATAGTAAGTGGAGAGATAAATTAATACCAAAGCTAAATATAGATTATTTTAATCCAGTGGTATCTAATTGGACTCCAGAATGTCAAGTAGAAGAGATTAAACAAAGAAAAATTTGCGATTTTGTTTTATACACATTAACTAGAGTTTTTAGTACATATTCAATAGCTGAAGTTGTAGATGATAGTAACAAAAGACCTGATAAAACTATAGTTTGTATTATAAACGAAAAATTACCTAATGGCGAATGGGCTATGTCTCATCAAGATTTAAAACATTTAGATGCAGTAGGATGTTTAGTAAAAAGAAACGGTGGGTTATATTTTAAATCATTAGAAGAAGTGTCAAATTATTTAAATAATATAAATATTAAAAAGGAGAATATATAATATGAACAAAAATTACATTTATCCTGCAACATTGTTATGTGACTTTTACAAGGTATCACATAGAGAACAGTATCCAGAAAATACAGAAATGATTTTTAGCACATGGACACCTCGTATGACAAGAATTAAAGGTGTTGACAAGGTTGTTGCTTTTGGATTTCAGGCATTTATCAAGGAGTATCTTATTAAATATTTCAATGAGAATTTCTTTTCAAGAACAACTGAAGAAGTTATAGATGAATATAAAAGAGTGATCAAGTATACTCTTGGTAAGGATAATCCAGATGCATCTCATATTGAAGCATTACATAAACTTGGATATTTACCTTTTAAAATCAGAGCTGTTAAAGAAGGAACAAGAGTACCAATTAGAGTTCCTATGTTTACAATTGAAAATACCATTCCTGAATTTTTTTGGTTGACAAATTATATTGAAACACTTATGTCATGTATCTTATGGCAGCCTACAACAAGTGCTACTATTGCATATGAATACAGACAGTTACTTAATATGTATGCTGAAAAAACAGGTGGAGATTTAGGTGGAGTTCAATTTCAGGGTCATGATTTCTCTATGAGGGGTATGAGTGCTTTAGATGCTGCTAAAGCAAGTGGAGCAGGACATTTACTTTCATTTTCTGGAACAGATACTATTCCTGCAATATTGTATTTAGAAGAGTTTTACAATGCCAATATAGAAAAGGAATTAGTAGGAACTTCTATACCAGCTACGGAACACTCGGTAATGTGTGCATACGGACAGAATGAACTTGAATCTTATAGAAGAATTATCACAGAAGTTTATCCTTCTGGATTCGCCTCTATAGTATCTGATACATGGGATTTATGGGGAGTTTTGAATAATGTTATTAAAACATTGAAGCCTGAAATTTTGGCAAGAGATGGTAGAATTGTTATTCGCCCTGATAGTGGTGATCCTGTAAAAATAATCTGTGGTGATTCTGAGTCTGCCGATGAAAATGAACAGAAAGGCGTTATAGAGATTCTTTGGGATATTTTTGGTGGAACTATTACTGATAAAGGTTATAAACAATTGGATTCACATATTGGTTGTATTTATGGAGATGCAATTACACTTGAAAGATGTGATGAAATTTGTAAGAGATTAATGGATAAAGGATTTGCTTCAACCAATATGGTTTATGGCATTGGTTCCTTCACTTACCAATATAATACAAGAGATACTTTTGGATTTGCTTTGAAGTCAACCTTTGGAGTATTTGGTGGAAAAGAAAAGAACTTATTTAAAGACCCTGTTACAGATAAAGCAAACTTCAAGAAATCACAAACAGGACTTGTATGCGTAGTAAATGAAAATGGGAATATTAAGTATATTGATGGATTAGGCAGAGCTGAAAGAGAGAAGTTAAAAGATGTAGATATCCTCGAAGACATTTTTGTTGATGGTAAATTGATAAGAGATGAAACTTTGGCAGAGATAAGAAATAAACTAATGAGTAATTAAATAAATATAGTAATTGTCCAATTGGCTATACCATATATTGTATATATTTTTATGTTATAAATCTATATATGGTATAGCCAATAAAATATAAATTTCATTGTGAGAAAGGAAATTATGTGTGAAATAATAAATATTGTAGATGATAAAAGTGTAGAACTTTATCATACTTTAAAATTTTGCAAAGAAGGAAATTGTGGAAATTGTAAACGTGACCCAAAAGGTTCAAATACTTATTGGTGTAGAAAACAATTATTGCAAGATTGTTTTGATTGGTTTGATAAATATTTAGAAGAGTAAATGAAAAGCAACTGTTGTTGTTTCAAGAAAGGAAAAATATATGAATAGTAATATAATCGAAATTCCAACAGATGAGGAATTTAACGCTCATCATGAAAAGTGTTCTAATGAATTGCCTAAAGACATATTACAAAAAGCAGTAGAAATTCTAAACAATGATTTTAAAGAAGGAGAGAAAAAGTTTTTAGTAAATCTATATAATAATACTCCTTCAGAAACTAAAGCACAATGGTTTATTGGATATCATCATTATGATGGAATGGCTATTAGAAACTTATTGAGAAGAAATGGATTATTAGATAAGGATTTACCTTCAGGTAATTGGGATGATTACTATACTCAGTGTATGGAATGTGCTATAGGTGTGAGGGAGATGAAAGCATGAAGGAAATTCAGTTTACATGTGACAAATGTAATAGTTCAGATATTGTTGTAAAAGAAGTAAGATATAATGAGGTCAAAGAAAAGAAAATGGACAGCAGCCTTGATTATAGTTATTGGGAAACAGTATCATATAAAATAAAATATGAGTGTAAATGTAATGATTGTGGGCATGAATTTACAGAGTATTAAAATACTTTAAATGAAGCCTTTTAATCACTTTTGGGAAGGAGAAATATGGAACAAAAATATAATAAATCTCCATGTAATTTAGATGATTGTAATAATTGGACTGAATGTCCAGATAAATGTCCAGATTGTATGGATACAGTTTTTACATTTGAAATGAAAGTTAGGCTATTTGGAAAGATAAGAAATTAGTTTTTATACATATTCAACAAGTGGAATAACCTTGAAAAATGTCCTAAATGTAAATCCACCAAAACAACAGAAACCAATACAGATAGATTAGATGGGTATGGTTCAACTGTTTTAGAATATGATCTTGTGTGTGCCAATTGTGGACATTATATTAATCATTATGCTTATGGATATATGCAAGAGCCAGAAACGAAGATAGAGCATATTAGAAGGTATTGTGATTTTAAATATAATGATTGGTGGAAAGCAATTAAGGAATTTTGGTGGGTACTGTGGCAATAAGACCACGAAGCAATCTTTTTAATCGGAAAGGAAGGAATATATTATGAAAAAATTAGTGTTAAAGCCTGAAGGTTGGGCTTGCACATTAGAAGAATGTCCAGCAGGATTATTTGTATTTAATGATTCCATCTGTTTTAAATCAGAATATCGTACAGATGAAGGACAACTTGAAGCTTATAACGAGGCAGGAGAATTCTTTTGGGGTGGTACAAAAACTTATTCTGAAAGAGCAAAATTGGTGGTTCAACCAGTAATATCAGAATGGGAAGATAAAGAATAGACAATAAATCTATTCTTTCAATGGGTTAAAGAAAGGAAAACAAAAATGACAAAATATGAAACAATGGTAGAAACATATAAACATAAATATAGTGTTAATGTTTTTATAAATGAAATTATTTTTGAATTGCAACAAAGAGCAATAAGTCATGATAATTCAAAATTAGGTGATTATGAAATAGATATTTTTACTGAATTTACTCCAAAACTTTCTGGATGCACATATGGTTCAGAAGAATACAAAGGATTTCTTAAAGAAATGAAACCTGCCTTAGACCATCACTATTCACAAAATAAACATCATCCTGAACATTGGGAAAATGGTATTAAGGATATATCTTTAGTTGATTTAATAGAAATGATATGTGATTGGATGGCAGCAACAATGAGACATGACAACGGAGATATAATGAAAAGTATAGAAATAAATAAAGATAGATTTGGTTATTCTGATGAACTGGCAGAAATATTTAGAAATACAATTAGGAGAAGTTTATGAACTTACTTAATGTAGTAAAAACAGATATTGATGAATTTATGGAATCTGATACTTTTAAAGCCTTTGATAACTCAGTAAGAGAATATATAAATAGAGTTGAAAAAGAACATTTAGACTCTTTAAAGAATGATGTTCAAAAAAAGATATTTATTGATTGGTGTAATGGACTTTGTGTAAGTTCCGATGATTATATTTCTAGAAATAATATATCAAAAGAAGATGATTATGAAGCTCATTCAGCTATATTGTCAGTGGTATCTTTAGGATTGGGATGAGGGGTTTGGTATGAGTATTTTTTACTGTCCTAATTGTAATAAATTAGAAGAAAACTTCAATGGCAAATTAAATAAAATTATTTGGGCAAATTGTAGAGATGGATACGGAAGAGGAATATATCATATTGTCTGTCCTGAATGTGAGTATATGTTATCTGGATATATGAATTTTGATAGTAAAGACGATATTGAATATGTTAAATCGGTTATATCAATATATTCAGAAAATGCAAATAGAATTATAGATAAATTGAATAATATAGAGTCTGAACATTTTCAAGATTAAGTAAATAAAACTTTAATTTCATCGTGTAGAAAGGGAATATATGAGTCAACAAGACGTATTTTTAAGAATAAGAAAATATGCAATATCAAATTATGAAAAATTAGATATTAAAGATTTTGTATTAGGTGAAATTCCATATAATAGAAGTCAAAACAATTAATAAAAAAATAGATAATCCTATAGTACATACATTTAGTGGTTATGGATGGAAATTTATCGTTGAGTTAATGAAATATTTGGGATTAGATTGTGAGGAAGTATAATATGGATGAAAATATGCATGTATATTGTACAGATTGTAAATATTTTAGGTTAGATGATGAAAATAAACCTTATTGCCCATTTGAAAGTGAATGTGATATTTGGAATTGTGAAGATAGTAAGTCTCTATTAGATAGACCAAAGTATGAAGATAAAGGTAAAACCTTATAAAAGTAATTTTTCATCGTTTTTAATGAAGGGAGTATAATAAATGTTAAGTATAGCAGTAGTTGGTTATAATTTTGAATTATCGTGTAAAGCTATAAGGATTTTAGCTGAAAATGATAATGACACTGAAATAAAATCTATATATAAAGATTATATAATAATGAAAGATGATACGATATATAAAACATTTCCTACATATAATCATGCAAGAGGGCATTATATTGATCAGTTAATAGTCGTTGATGATTGTAGGTGGGATATTTATTATAAACAAGCTGAATTAATTAATTGGATAAAATATAGAATAAACTGTACTTCTTGTGTTCCAGAAGAGTTTCAAGAAATTAAATATGAGTGGTAAATAGAATAATGATTCTATTGGGTAGAATGGAGTAAATATGTACATAAATAACGCTTGTAATTTTAAATTATATACTCAAGATGGTAAAGAAGTAGCCATAGGTACAACCGATTTTAAAGCTGATATATCTTCTTCTTCAGAAGAAAAAATGAAGTATGTAAGTTTTAATCATTCCAAAGAAGCAACACTAACATGCAGTAATTTTCAGTTTAATCAATATATGATGTATCAAATGATGGGTTATAAATTTATTGAAAGTTTAGCTATGGTTGACAAGATTCAAAGAAGGAAGCATAAGAGCAAACGCATAAATAAGAAATGGGCTAAGAGATATGGATATAAAGAAGTACCGAAAAAAGATATTTATATGATGGATAGAAACATAATTGCCCATCCTATTATAATGGATTTAATTAAAAAAGAATTAAATAGATTAAAATAAATCAGTGTTTTTACCTATTAAACGCAAATAAGGAGATGTACTTGATCACACCTCCTATCTGCAAACATTGTAATTACAAAAAACTTAATATAGCAAATCATAAGGGTCTCCAATCTTATGATTGCTAATATTATTATAATACTTTTAAAAATAAAAAACAAGAGTAATTGTAATTAAAAGGGAAAGTTCAAAGGAAGGGAGTAGTTATGACTTTAGACAGAGCAATTAAGGTAGCTGTAAATGCACATGAAGGACAATTAGACAAAGCAGGAAAGCCATATATACTACATCCGTTGCATTTGATGATGCAATGCTATAATAATGAAACAAGAATTGTAGCTGTATTACATGATGTTATTGAAGATAGTGATTATGATATGAATTATTTAAAATACATGTGTGAATTTTCCGATGAAATATTAAATGCTTTGGATTGTTTAACTCATAGAAAAGGTGAAGATTATTTTGATTATATTAAAAGAGTTAAACAAAATTCTACTGCTACATATGTTAAAAAATTAGATTTACAGCATAATAGTGATTTAAGTAGACTTAAAAATGTTACTGAAAAAGATAGAGAAAGAGTGAAGAAATATAATAAAGCATTTGATATTTTGAATGATAGTACTTTGTTGGATTATTAAAAGACGATGAATGGGAGAATTCATTTTGTTTTGAAAGGAATAATAAATGTTAAATAAAAATTATTATAAAGTAGTAAAAATGTTCGAATACTTTCCAGAAGTAGAATACATAGAACTTTCAGCAAATAGAGAATCTGAATTCGAATATAATTTTACTTCATATTATTCAGCATGGATAACTATTAAATTTAATAATCAAACAGAACAAAAAAGCATATGGGGATATGTAGGAACAAAAGATTCAAAATATATTTGTGTAAGAATTTGTGAAAATGAATTTAATTTTTCTGAAGAAGTAACTAAAGAGATATTATCTTTATCTTTAAATATTTTATACAATATAGAAACTGAATTACAATATGGCATTACTTTAAGAAAGTTAATTAGGGACAGTGGTTATCGTAGCGAAAGATTAGATTATCAAATCGAAAGAACTGAGACAAGACATGTTAGTAATTGGGCAAGTAATTATTTTTACAGAGAAGATGATGAAGATTCAGAAATAGAAGATTGAACACATTGAATGAAGTGTTTCTTTAGGAAAAAGGAGATTTTAATATAAATGGCAATTAGAATAAGAATTATTGATGGGATTACTATAGCTTTATGTGCTGTTGAATCCGATGCAAAAGAAGGAGATATTTATCTTGATGATAGTATACATTATGCTTTAGCAACTAAATTTAGCGAAGATTATAACCTTAATATTTCTGATGATATATTAGTAAAACTTATGAATACACAAAAAGTTAGAAACGCAAAAGATGAAATAGAAAAATGGTTAGAATGTACCAAATAAAAAAGCTATTTCATCGGTAAATTTTGATTGTAACATAAATTGTGTTACAAAGAAAAATAGCAAATATAATCTTTGCTATAATAGTTTTGAAAAAAGATTGGAGATATAAAAAATGACTGATAAACCGAATTTTACAAATCATACAGGTGATGATTATGAGTGGAGTCGAGTAGAATCCAAAACTCCAGAAGAAACAACAGAAGAAATTATAATACCAGAAGCATGTAACCTATGTGGTTCACAGAGATGTTATCCAGAATATTGCTCTAAACTGCATCCTGAGTTAAAACAGATGTGCGATCTAATGTGTCCTGAGTCAGAACCAGAATATGACGAACAAGACAAAGGGTTTGAGATTAAATGTCTAAATTGTGGTTCAACAAATTGTGTTATATCACAGGAACTTGAATATGATTATAATGAAAATTCTAGTATAGGAAGACCATTTATTGTGTGTCAGGATTGTTATCAAAGTAATGCGTAATCTTTTAAAATATTTTTTGATATATGCTTGACAAGATTTAACTAAATAGATATAATAATAACATAGAGCGAAGGGCAAGCAAAACAGAGGTAATCACAACATAATGCGGTTGACTCGAGAATGAGAACCGTAAAACCAAAGTACAAGGTTTACATGTATGAGCTTCATCCCTAAGAAGCGTGACAAAATTATCTGGTTTGCTCTATTTATATGGCTGTGTATCCCAACAGGAAGAGGAACAGGTCTTAAAAACCTGAAAGAATGGATTCGAATTCCATCACAGCTACCAAAACTTGGAAGTAATAAAGGTAAAACTTTCTGGTAACTCTTTGCATACAGAGTTAGGTAATGTAGATCACCTGTATAAGAACCTACAACACAATGATATTTGGTTGTTTAATCATTGGTGTTAAATAGAAATAATCTAGTCAAAACACTTATGGGTGGGGTGGTTTTGATAAAATTGGTATACTGGATGCATACAGATACAGAAACCTCGACTTGGCAGTAGAATGATAAGACTGTTCCATGTGAGTTGATGACAACTCCCTTACGGTGGGTGGATTAACCGTATTACATAGCCATTTAGCCAAGCGGTAAGGCTCAGGAATTTGACTCCTGTATGCGGTGGTTCGAATCCATTAATGGCTGCCAGCAATGGATACCATTTTATTCATGCAACAGGGATAGAAAGTCTGCTAAACTTTCTAAAGCGTTTGTAGGTATCGCTTGAATAACCTTCAATAAAACTAAATATAGTATCTTAAATTATTTACTCTAAGCGTACAGCTATTGGGTAGATGAGAAAGTAGTTAAATGGTATAATCTGAAATCGAGATAGGATTGTATTAGGACTACGCCTTCAATGGAATTTCTTGACACGATTGGAATTCCTATAATAGATTGTTTCCTGAGTCGTGCAAAGCGAAACTAAAAAACTTAGAGTAAATAATTTAGGACATTAAAAGATTATGAAAGAGAGATAATAATGGAAAGTATAAACATTAAAGAAATACTACAAGACAAAAACAAAATAAATGATTTTCTTGAAGAAAACAAAAACTTGGTTAAGAAAGTTTTAAGAAAAACATATCCAAGTATTATCAATACATATGATGAGGAAGATTTTGTTCAAGAAGGCATGTTGGGTTTGTATGATGCAATGAAACGATATGATGAATCTAAGAACTGTAAATTTTCTACATTGGCTTATATTTGTATTAGGTCAATGATACTAAAGAAAATGAAGGTTACGAGAAATAAAATAAAAATGTATGATAAGAACGTAATTTCTATTTATACTCCTGTATCAAGAAATCAAATAAACGGTGATAGGATAATAGATGTTCTTAAAGATAAAGGTTGCTATACAAATATTATTGATACTACTTATAATCAAAAAGTAATTATAAAATTGCGTGAAATACTTAAAGGTAGAAACAGAGAAATATTTGAATATATTTTACAAAAGAAAACACCTTTAGAAATGGCAGAAATTAAAGGTTGTAGCAAGAGTAATATATATGAAATTATTAAAAAAGTAATAACTGAAGCAGATTATGTACATGAAAAAGTGTTTAAAAGTGCTGGATAAAAAGACAACGAAATAGATGTTTCATTGAGAGGGAATAAAAAAATGATAAAAATGATTAAGAATTATTTTATTAATAAGGAAATTAATAGAACTTACGATGACTTTTTAGTATTTGGTTATTATGGATTAAGTAAAAGACAACATGCTTTTATGAGAGAAGAATGCAAAAAACTTGGATTATATAAATAAAATGGGCATTTGAAGGAGAAATTTTTATGTTAAAGAATAGAATGACACTTGATGAAATGTTACAGTACCTAAATAGTATTGGATATGATACTTTTTATTTCGATCAAACAATAGTTCAGGAGATAGCATGTGCTGAATTAGGTTATGAAATTGAAAGTATGAATAATAAAATTACTTTTATAAAGAGTAAATAAAACATTTTATGTAGATTGGAGGATTTTTTTTTACAATGAAAAAGAAGATAGAAATTACATACGAGCAATGGGAAGAATTTATTAATAGTCTTGAAAATTTTAAACTTAATGATGATCTAAATGATTATTACATTTTAAAAGAAGTAGAATGTTTATGGAAACTAATGTCAGAAAAATATTTTTTAAGTTATAATGATTTACCAAATAGACTTACTGATATTTGGTGTGAAACAAAAGACTTAGATAAGTTTGAAAATTATTTGAAAATGTATAATTCATTTTTAAATTATTTGGATTATTGTTCCGATAGAATGAACGTGAATAGGTGGTTAAGATGTCAGTTATTATTACAAAATTGTACTCAGGAATGTTATTCAAAATTTGATATTGAATTAGGAAAAGATAATTGCTTTTTGAGAACTGAACAAATAGAAGAAAAATACGGAGTTCAAGATAAGTATTAGAGAGTTCAGATGAAAGAAGAAATAATAAAAAGATAAATATAAAAGGAGAAAATAATGAGTAAAATTGAAAAAATTAAAGAACTCGTGAGACTGTGTAATTATCATTCAAAAAAATATTATACAAAAGATAAACCTGAAATATCCGACAAAGAGTATGACTCTTACTATAATAATCTTTGTGAACTTGAAGCAGAAACAGGTTATATTCTATCAAATTCACCAACGCAGAAAGTTCAGGGAGAAGTAGTAGATTATTTGAAAAAAGTTACTCATACTGAGCCTATGTTGTCTGCCGAGAAATCAAAAGATATTAATGATGTTATCAAATTCATGAATAATCAAGAATGTGTATTGTCTTGGAAGTTGGACGGTCTTACTCTTGTTCTTCGTTACAATAAAGGTAAATTGCAGCAAGTTATAACCAGAGGTGGAGGCGAAGAAGGCGAAGATGTGACACACACTGTTATGAAGTTCACGAATGTCCCACTTTGGATTGACTATGATGGTTATCTTGAAATTCGTGGAGAAGGTTTGGTAGCATTTAAAGAGTTTGAGAGAATAAATACTGAACTTATTGTTAAAGGTGAAGAAACATATTCCAGTCCTAGGAATTTGGCTTCGGGAAGTGTCAGACAGTTGGATGCTAATATTACAAAAGATAGAAACTTAATATTTATTGCTTTTGGAATAGTTAAATGTGATTTTGATTTACTTTTAACTAAAAGGGAGCAATTACAATTTCTAAAAGATAGAGGATTTGAAGTAGTAGAAGCTATATTAGTAGATATTATTAGTATCATTGGAGGTATAGAAAGTTTTAAAGAAAAATTACCTGCTTTACCATATCTTACTGATGGACTTATTGTTGAATTTAATGATATTGCTTATGGAAAATCACAAGGCTCTACAGGGCATCATACTAAAAATATGTTTGCTTTGAAATGGCAGGATGATTCTAGCGAAACATCATTCATAGGAGTTGAATTAAATACTACTCGTACAGGTATGACTTCAATTACAGGATTATTTCAAGAAGTGGACATTGATGGAGTAAAAGTATCAAGAGCAAGTTTGCATAACTATGATATATTTGAATCTTTACAGTTAGGTGTAGGGGATATTGTAACAGTGTATCGAGCCAATGCCGTGATCCCTCAGATTGAAGATAATTTAACTCGTTCAGGAACATATAAGATAGATATGCATTGTCCTTCATGCGGTAGTGATTTGGTTATAAAAAGACCTAAAGAGGCAAGATTTTTATTTTGTGAGAATGAGGATTGTTCTTCCAAGTTGGTAAATAAGTTTGTTCATTTTGTCAGTAAGGAAGCAATGAACATTGATGGACTATCAGATGCAGGAATTGAGACTTTCATCAATAACGGTTGGATAGAAACATTTGCTGATATTTATAGGATTGAAAGATATAAGATGGATATTATCCATACAGAAGGATTTGGTTTGAGAAGTTATTCCAAACTCATAGAAGCAATTGAGAATTCTAAGACAGTTAAGTTTGAAAACTTTATTTATGCTCTTGGTATTCCGAAAATTGGAGTCGGAGGAAGTAAGAGACTAGCGAAGCACTTTAAAAACGATATAAACGCTTTCTTAGAAGCAACTAAATCTCATCATAATTTCACTGGTATTGCTGATTTTGGTTTGATTACCGCTTATGCTGTTTATGAATATTTTCAGAATCAGGACAATATGAATCAGGTTAAAGAGTTGTTGGAATATGTTACTATAAATAAACCAGAAGAAAAGAAGTCCACAGGTTTTAAAGACCTTACAGGAATTGCATTTGTTGTAACAGGAGATGTGAAAACATTTAAGAATCGTAAAGAACTTGAAGATTTAATACTTTCACTTAATGGCAAACTGAACGGAAGTGTTTCCAGTAAGACAAATTTTTTAATCAATAATGACATTACATCTACTTCAGGAAAGAATAAGGCTGCAAAGGATTTAAATATACCAATCATTACTGAAGCATCTTTTAATGATATGATAGGAAGGATGGCTTAATATGGAAAACTCATTATATTTAGTTATGGTAGAAGCAGATGCAAACAATAACAAATATTATCGTCTTATACCAAATCCAGATGAAAATTCGTTTACCGTTCAATATGGTAGAGTTGGTGCAACTGGATATCAAACAGCACAGTATCCAATATCACAATGGGATAAAAAACTTAATGAAAAGTTGAAAAAAGGATATCATGATCAAACCAGATTAGTTGCAGAAACAATTACAAAGCAAAAGAAAAAAGAATACGTAGATATTTCTAATCCTTCTATTGCTCAAATAGTTCAAAGATTACAAGCAATGGCTAAACAAGTAATAGCAGATAATTATACAATATCTTCAAATGCCTGTACAATTAATATGGTCACAGAAGCACAAATGACATTAAATAATTTAATAAAAACTGAAAATCTTGAATTGTTTAATAAAACTCTATTAGAATTATTTAGAATCATTCCTAGAAAGATGGGTAAGGTAAAAGATTATCTTGCCTGTGATAAAAATGATTTTGGAAAAATAATTCAAAGTGAACAAGACCTACTTGATGTTATGAAAGGTCAAGTAGTTCAACAGTCCTTAACCGATGAAGTTGTGGAAGATACATATGTTCCAACTCAAACAATTTTAGATACTATGGGATTAAAGTTTGAAGAAATATCTGATAAAGAAAGAGATATAATAAAAACTCAGTTAGGTTCGTGCAACAATAAATTTTATCAAGCATGGAAAGTTATTAATTTAAAAACACAAAAGAAGTTTGATGATTTTGTAAACAATAATAGTATAAAGAATTGTAAATTATTATTCCATGGGTCGAAGTCAGAGAATTTTTGGTCAATAATTAATACAGGTTTAGTATTAAGACCAAATGCAGTAGTTACAGGTAAACTTTTTGGATATGGTATCTATTATGCCCCAAAAGCCGAAAAATTTTTAGGATATACTTCTCTTGCAGGGTCTTATTGGTCAAAAGGAAATTCAAATTCAGGTTTTTTGGGAATGTTTGATGTTGCCTATGGTATTCCTTATGATGTATATGATTTTAATAGTAAGTATTATGATTTAAATTATGATAATTTGCAAAAATTTTGTCCGAATTGTGTAAACTAGACCCAACATTAGAATTAAAATTAGGAAGAGAATATGCTTATGTATCTTTACCTGATAATTGTATGAGAAGCGAATCTTTTAGTATTCCAATGAATATCCAATTATTACTAAGTAGAGAGTTGAATGAATTTTTTAACATAAGGAAGGGTCAACCATGAACAAGGCAATATTATTAATTTCAGACGATTGGGAAGGTCTATACATAAACGGTAAATTAGTTGAAGAAGGTCATACCTTAAATCAGGGTTATAGTAGAATAAAACATTTTACTAAGTTGGCTAAGACTTATGATTTTGACTTGGATGAAATGAAGGAAGAATATTTATGTGGTGCAGACATTTTTATGACTGAAGATATAGGAAGTTTTCCTGTAGATATTAATGAATTTTCAGGTAATTATAATGGATAAAGAACATATTCTTAGCTATGATTTAGCAAATCCTAATCAACCAGACAATACGTTTTATCAGTTAACAATAATTCAAGGTAAAGAAAATAAGGATAGGGTTTTTGCACATCCTTTAGTTGTTGGATTAAAAGTGAAAGTAAGAGAAAATATTCTTGAATTATTAAAAGAGAATATTTACATTCAAAAGAATTTTAAATTAAATATCAAGAGATTAAATCGTTGGTGGTATAGTGTTTATTTTGATGAAAAGAAGTAAGACCACGAATGATGCATTTCAATGTGTTTTAAATTTTTACATAATTAATGACACCTAATTAAAGTCCTACCACCCACCCCAAATCATACTATAATAGATGCCATTAATGTATTGTGTAGTTATATGCACATATAGTATATTTCTAAAAATAACTTTTATACATAATAACTATAAGAAAGGTATAATTATGAGTAATTTATTTTTTTCAAAAAAAGATATTCAAACAATTCACTGGAGCGATCTACACAATAAACAGCTAAGAATGAGTGTATACGAGGATTCTGAGGGTATTGTAATCTTTGGTATAGATGATTCTACAAATACGACATACATATTAGCTACACAGTTAAAAGAAATTAAGAATGTAATTGATGGAACTAAGAATATTTATGGAAACAATTGACTTTGGTTAACTAAGGTGATATAATAATAGATAGAAAAGTTGAGGTAATATATGAGTGATATTTTAAAAAGATTAAATGATTGTGTCAAAGATGAAAACAATCAACCATTAATATGCTATGGTTGTTCTCATTCAGCAGCTTATTGTACATATACAGATGGTAAATTGGTAGAAGGCACAGACTTTCCTGGAATACCTAGTGGTGAAAGACCTTGTTGTTTTTGTATGAGAAATTCACACAAAAGTTTACAAGTAGATAAATGGTATGATCAGAGTGAACCTTTAAAAGTACCAATGGATTGTTATCATAGCTTGGATATGCTACAACAATTTGAAAAATGGAATGAAAAACAATAAAACACAAATTTCATGTGGTAAATTAAAGGAGAAGGAATATGAGTACAAGTAGTTTATGGGTTATGGATAAAAATTTTAATGGTAGCGAAATTTTAGAATTTGGAAATTCGTGGTTGTTTAGTCCTATAATATGGGGTATATTATCAGACAAATATATAAGAGGATTAATAGAAACTCCATTTGGATATAAAAAGAGTTTAATATCAGATGGTAGTCTTTTCAATCCATTAAATAATAAAGTTAACAATTGTCAAAATACACCTGATAGAGTTTGTTGGGAATTAAGTAATCAGCAAGTTTTCTTTACCAATGACAAGCAAATAATAGCAGCGAGTATTCGTAGATTTGCAGCACAAAATGTAGAATTTAATAAACATACTGACGGAGAATATCCATTAAAGCAGCAACATATTATTGAAATATTTAATGAAATTGCTGATGAAATATTGAAATTAGATGAAAATGAATATCCATACTTTATTTGGAAGAATACCAGTTGTGATGATGGAGTAGAAAATTGGTTTGGAAGCTATAATAAAAATACAGAAGAATATGAAGATGCAGATTTATCAAAGCAAGAAAAGCTTGTTACAGAATTTGTAGTTTTTGAAAATGATAAGATCATTAAATTTATTAGTAATTTAGATTATTTTAGTAAATTAAGTATTTAAATTGATAATTTTAAAGGGCAATATAAAAAATATAATAATAAAAGAAAGGTAAATTGAAAATGAAGACAGTAATAAGAAGAAGCGTATTTGAAACAAATTCAAGTTCAATGCACAGTTTGGCAATGGTAGGTAAAGATAGAATGGGTATATATAAATTTGGTAAATCTGTAACAGTTAGTTCAGACGAATATGGATGGTCAGGAGACAATCTTTCTTCTCCACTAGAAAAACTAAATTATATTGCTACAATGATTCAATACAAAGATTCTAGTGAGGAAATAGCAGAGAGTAGATTTTTTCAATGGCTTTCTGAAATGTTTAAAGATTATACTGGTAGTGAATTGGTTTATGAGCCATATGATAAAAATGATGAGTGGTATAAAGATGGTTACATAGATCATCAATCTACAGATATTCTTGATGATGTCTGGTCTGAAAACAAAGAAGAATTTAAAAATAATATGAGAGATATCGTTTTCAATGATAAATATTTTATAATCATTGACAACGATAATCACTAAGAAAGGAGGTTACATATGATTCAAATTAGAAGAAGTATTTTTGAAACAAATAGTAGTTCTACTCATAGTCTTTCTATTGTTGCAAAGGAAGATTACTTAAAATGGAAGAAAGGTGAAGTATTACTTGATAAAGACGAAAATATTTTCGTACCAATTGATGAATTAGATAAGTATAAAAAGGAACATAAGTGGAGTGATTTATGTACTTTTGAAAATTACGGAAGAGATTATGAAGAATTTTCACAATCTTTTACTACTAAAAGCGGTGACGAAGTAGTAGCATTTGGTTATTTTGGATATGATGGTTAATTAAGAAAAAGGAGATAAGAGATATGAATTTACTTCATGAATACATAAATGGAAATTATTCTGTAAAACTTTATGATGATGGAACAAAAATAAGGGAAAACAACGAGGATAAATTCATATCTTCTTTTCCTGAAAATATTGATATTAAAATTTCTGATAAGTGTGATATGGGCTGTGCTTTTTGTCATGAAAATTCTACTCCAGATGGTAAAAATGCAAATTTTAATCATGAATTTTTATACTCACTAAGAGCAGGAACGGAACTTGCTATAGGTGGAGGGAATATTTTTGAGAATAAAGATTTATATATGTTCTTAAAATGGTGTAAGAGTAAGGGGATTATAGCAAATATAACTGTTAATCAAAATCATCTAACTGGTGAATTTATGAACTTTAATGGTAAAGAAAATTATTTTAAATCTCAAAATGTTTATGATATTTTTCATTGGATGAAGCATAAAGAAGTATATGGAGTTGGTATATCTTATAATGGAGATGCCGAAGAATTAGAAAGAATATTTACTTTAGATATATATGATGATGGAGAAGTAAATGAATATAAGAAGAATACAGTAATTCATGTTATTAATGGAATTCATTCTTTTGATAGTATTATGAAATTATCGAATAAAGGATATAAACTTTTAATATTAGGATATAAAGATTTAAGAAGAGGTCATGAGTACAAAGGAAATAATGAAGATAATATAGTAAAAAATCAGAAATCTATTTATGATAATATGCATAAAATCATTGCTTCTTTCGAGGTGGTTAGTTTTGATAATCTAGCATTAGAACAATTGAATATAAGAAGGCTATTCACAACCGAAGAATGGAATGAATTTTATATGGGAGATGATGGTCAATTTACAATGTATATAGATTTGGTAAAAGAAGATTTTGCTAAGAATTCCACTTCTTTAAATAGATATGAGTTATTAGGAACAATTGATGAAATGTTTAAAATTGTTAAAGGAGAATAATTATGGTACAAATTGATTGTTCAAATAATATTTATAAACATGATATGAAAGATGAAATAAGAATAGAAATTGAAAATATGGATGATAAAGAAGTTTGTAAATTAGTCTTTGATATACTAAGAGACAAATATAGAGATGCAACTAGAATAATTTTTGAAATAAAAGAACAAGAATATAGTTACAGATTTATTTGTACTCCAGAATATCAATATGATAGTTGATGCCTGAAAGGAGAAATAATAATGGAAGAAAATATTATAAAAACAGATTTTGCCTATACTGATGAATTTGGTCAAGAAAGTAGAATTACAAAAACTTTTACCGATGCAGTATTTATGGATAAAACTTCTTTAGAATTCTTAGTTGATGAATTTAAGAATTTTCTAATGGGTATAGGGTTGACTCCTGAAACAGTAAATAAAATAGATATAGTAGAGGATGAGGATTAATATATGAAATTATATTTACTAGATTCTTCAGAAGATATGTGGTATGAAATTACATATGTGTGCTGAATATCTCAGCAGAGATGGATATGAGATAGTATGTACGCTACAACATGAAATGGTACACTACGCTAACAAAATAGCAGAGATTAAGGATTGTAATGGTCAAGTACATAATAAAAAGTTTAAAAAGGCTGCTGAAGCTGTAGGATTAATAGTTGACAAGAGTAAGAAGTATGGATTTGGTCATACAACGTGTTCAGAAGAATTTAAGGCTTTCATTGATGAAAGTATAAAGTTAAATATGGAATGTTTCTCTTATTTTAGGAATGCTCCGTTAAAAGAAAGTACACCTAAAGAGAAAACACAATTCACATACATTTGTCCTCAATGTGAAGAAAAGATAAAGGCTAAAGCAGATAAGAATATTATTTGTGGTGAATGTAACGTTGAATTTGAGATGCAGGAGTAAAGGAGAAAATTATGATATTTTGGACAGTAGTATTTATTACATATTATGCGGCTTCATTGGTTAGAGGAAATTTATTCTTTGATATAATGAAGAAGCATGGAGAACTAACATTAAAACAGGCACAAACAATTGAGGAAAAAGAGAAAGAAACAATTGGAAAAGAAATACTAAAAATTAGTTGGAAAATGTTATTAGTTTTGCTTTTAATTATTGCAGAGGGTATATACCTAGTAAATGCCTTTGGTGTAGATATTTACAAATATCCTACTATATTTACAATATTTTACTTATTGTTTAGTACATTTGTATTTAACAGAAACAATAAGCCAAAGTGTGATTTGAAAACTGATGAAGGAAGAGTGAGATATGAAGTTGCTCTTGATGATATGAAAAGATTTACAGTCAAAGGATTTATCACAAGTACTATATATTTAAGTTACTTTGGATATATGTTTTATTTATTAGTGTTAAGATAAGTCTATGAACACCAGATTTTATTCACTTGAAAGGAGTAAAAATGGAAGATCAAAACAATCAAATTAGTCCAGAAGAATTATATTCTCAGATTGATGAATTTATAGTACAATTAAATGAACTGAATAAGACATTTGAAAATCTTATGAAAAGTATTAAACCAATATATTCAGAAATAAATCATAAAAGCACACAGTTATGGGATTTAAATAGGCAAGTGAAGTCACGTAAACTTGTTGCAGGTTGGTTACATGTCGATTATTTAAGAGATGCATTAGAAGGAATATTAAAGACAGATAAAACACCTAGTTATGATAGTTACGATACTTATGAAAAAGACTTTGTTATTACTGACAATGTGAAAAACAATAGAGGTGAATTGCCTCCTGAAATGTCATATTGGATAACTCCTAAAAATCTAGCACAAAAAATACTTGATTTGATGGATGAAAAATCTTATGACGTTCCTTGTGAACACTGGAACTATGAAAAGTGTAAAAAATAAAGAGGTATAAAAATGCTATATAAAGAACTTGAAGATTGTAGTCAATGTCCATTATTAGGTGAAATGTGCACTGGTGGTATGACTTCATCTCCGGGAGGTATACCAATTGAACCACCTTGCGTTGGTATGTCTTGGAATCCAGATGATGATATGGATGACATATATGATAGAATGGTTGATGGTCAAAGACGTTGTGAAGAGTCCGAAGACAGAAGATGGAAAAGAGAAGAAGAAAAACGTAAAGTAAAAGAAGAAAGAACCAAAAAAGCAAGAGAAACTAGAATGGTTACATATTCAGAAACTAAACAAATAACTAGATTACATAGACAAATAAGAAATAACATTAAATTTTTAAGTTTAACTAGGTCTTATGCTTCTGCTATTAATTTTACAAATGAAATGTTCGGATATGAGGAACGTATTGTTGAGAAGAAAAAGAATCCATTAGAAATAGAAAATGAAAAGTTACAAGAAAAGATTGATGAATTACTAAAAGTAAAGAAAGAGAAATTGAAAGAACTGAGAATTAAAAGAAAACAAGATAAATCATAAGTTTTATTGTAAAATGAGAGGAGATCATTATGAATAACGAATTAGAATGCATAGGTAAGAAAATAAGAATACTAAATATGAATGGGTTTGAAAATGATTATAAGAATCTTGAGGATTATATTAATAAAACAGGCACAATAAATTATGATTATAAGATTGGACGTAGATTTGTTATTGATTTTGATGATGAAATAATACAAACAATTGATAAAAGTAATGGTGGTTTATTGTTTGATTTTGAAAATCTTGAATTTCTTTCTAATGATTATAAATATACAAAACCACCTTTAGGTGTTATGCCTAAAGATATATTTGAATATCAAAGAATAAAAGATTTGAGTAGAGCTTTATATGAATATATAGAAATAAATAGTAAGGATTATGAATTACTTTCTATTTGGTCAGAAGAATTGACTGAGAGATTAAATAATTTCAAATATCTGTCTTGACAAACGTTAACTAAGTTGGTATAATAATATACAAGGAAGTGAGTTATGGTAAAGTTTTTCAAATTCATACTTGTTCTAGTTGCAATAGGAGTTATTGTAATCGCTTATTTAGATTATAAACAATCCAAGCAAATAGAACCTACACCAGTGCAACAGGTTACACAAGATACTAATGATCTACAAAATCAAATCAAAGACCTAGAAAATACGGTAAACACATACAAACTGAAAGCACAAGAAGATAAACTCAGAAAGATACGATTACAACAGTTACAAAATCCAGAGATAATTACAAATGAGCTACAAAAAGTAAACCAATTAATTATCAGCGAAGGGATTGTTACATACACAGATTATATAAAAGAGGGAAATTGGTTTGCAAATAAATCTCTAGATATAAGCCTTGCATATAATTTCGGCATAGTCATGGACTTGAACAAAATATCTGTAAGATTCTCTGAAGAAACTGTTATTCTTACAATACCTAAATCAGAAGTTAAACTTAAATATGTAGAATTAGATACTGAGAATAGTAAGATTGACGGAGAAAAGTCTTGGCTTTCAAAGCAGTTTGTACCTGAAGACATAAAAGGTATAATAGACATTGCTCAAGAGATAGTGACAGAAAAGTTAACCAACAATAAAGAAGTTTTTAATGAAGCGTTGGTTAACTTGAAAGACAATTTAAGAGAATTGGTTGGTAAGTTGGGGTATCAAGATGTAATTTTTGTTGAGGAGTAATGAAGGAAAGGAGATATAGTATGAGTATTATAACTTTGATTTTGGTTATTTGGATTATGATTTCAGCAATGATGTGGATGTGGAAATACGATTGGATTACATATGATTGGTTTATATTGAATAAAAGACTTTCCAAGAAGCAGATGATTTTTGCTTTGATTTCTCTACCAGTTACTATTCTAGCTGTCTTATTATTCAATCTGTTTGCTTTTGTTGATTTTGTAGCAGACAAAATATCACTTAAATAAAGGGGATACATAAATGAAATCAATTCATGAAAACAGAATCAGAAAACTTATTCTTGCAGATTTACAAGGAAGATCAACAAAAGAACAAGCTGATATATTAAGTGTTTATGGTGAGATGGCGAATGAATTGTTTATGGAATTGCCGAAAGTTGAAAGAGTTAAAAGAGAAATAAAAAGGGTTAAATAGGAAAGACGATGAATCGTTCATTTCATTGGGTAAAATAAGAGAAAGGAGATATAAAATATGACAATTTTATGTGCGTGGATTTCGATAATAGCAGGAGTTTATTACATAATTGGTAGTTTTGTTCAAAACACTAAGAATTTTGTTTCAGCATTGTTGTATAAAGTAATACCATTCTTTTTAGGAACAGGATGTATATTTGTGGGATTTGTTTTGTTAGATATTATTAAGATTAACTTGAGGTAAAAATATGAAAAGACCATTAATATTCACAAAAACACATGGAGATTTTCATATACTTTGGATTTGGAGAATAGCACTTATATATTGCTCTAAAGTAGATGATAATAGGAAATTTGGGATATGGGATGCAAAACAAGGCATTTTGTTCTTTGTTGGTAAGAAAGGTATTGGAATAGGGCATGGTTTTGGAATTGAACCAAAGGCATATAAGGAGGAAATTAAATGATGGAAACTGTTAATAAAGCAATTGGAATGATAATGGATGAATTTGAAAAAGAATACGGAGAAGACCAAAAACTTGAAGAAGGTGATGAAATTTCTGCGGTATTCAACGATGGAATAATTATTCTATCTCTAGAAAATAGAAAGTTAACGATTAAGGTAGTAGCAGGAGAACCTTATAAATTTGATTATAATTTAGACTTATTGGAAGATGAAGAATAAATCCAATGAAACAGTTATTTTAAAGTGAGGTGAGATTAAACTATGAGACATAGATTGGGTATGGCTACTAGTATAGGTTTGGGTAATCCTGATAAATGTTTGCTTAATAATCAATGGAGTGAAAACGAGAAAATTAATGAACTATTAAAGAAAATCTGTGAAGATGTAATACCATTATATTTTTCAGAGTTTGATGGATGTGATTTTCAAATCAATGAATCAAAAGATGGTATATCATTTTATATTGGAATTGAACCAGCTTACAAAATGGATAAACTAATTTGGATTATGATAAGTTCTAATAAAAATGATAGTTACATACGAACAGGAATAGCATATGGATTCTACGGGTCTAATATTGTTTCTAAATCTAAAAGCTATGGTGAGTATATAAAACAATCAAAATTTACTAGATTTATTGATAAGTGGCATCCAGAGTTGATTAAGTTAATGGAGGAAATATAAAAATGAGTGAAGGTTATAAAACAAAATTTAATATCGGTGATACCGTTTGGTTTATTGAAGAAGAAACAGAATACGGCGAGACTTGTTCTTGCTGTAATAGTAGATTACCAAATAAACAAGTAAAGAAGATACATAGAAGTATTGTAAATGATATTTTTATAAATGAATATCATGAAAGTTACAATTTGAGTTATCCTAGATGTCTTCCAGCACAAAAACTTTATTCAACTAAAACTGAAGCGGAATTATATTTGAATGATGAGTAATTAAAATAAGTCTTTCAAAGGATTTTAAGAAAGGATATATAATATTATGATGAAAGGTATTCAAGTTTTAAATGAGACAGTTAAGTGGACATCAGGAATTGAAAATTTAATTTTAGGTATATTAATAGGACTTGCAACTTTATTTCTTTTATGGTTAGTTTTTGAAGATTTTAGAGGAGATTATAATAATAATAATAATAATATTAGAGCAATGTTATTCTTTTTTACTATATTGTTTGGACTTCTTTCGTTTGGAGGTTTTTATAGTTATTTTAGTAGAACTTCATATACACAATATCAAGTAATCATAAGCAATACAGTTAAAATGAATGAGTTTAATGAAAAATATAGAATTATAAGTCAGGACAGTAATATTTATACCATTACTGAAAAAGATAAAGAGTAACTTATAATAAAAGCAAAGATTTTAATTGGTTGAAAGGAGAGATTATGCCTACTGGAATGGACAATATGTGTACTTTTACTTTTACAAAATTTATTCCTGATTTAATTGAAGAATTAATGGATTGGGCTATGGAAGAGAAGGATGAGAATAAGGCAATTAGAATTTTTAAAGTATTGAGAAAATTAAATAAGAAAGGTAATATAATATGACTTGTGTAATAGGTTTATTAGATAAAGAAAATGATTGTGTATATATGGGTGGAGATAGTTGTGCTTCTACAAGTTATTTAGAGCAAACTTTATTCCAAAGAAAAGTATTTAAGTCTATAGATACATCCAACGCAATTATGGGTTTTAGTGGCAGCGTAAGAGATCTAAATTTACTTACATATGCAGAAAATTTAATTGATAAAAGAGATGAACCCAATATAGATCATAAGTATCTTGTAACAAAATTTATTCCTAATATAACTCAATTATTTTCAAATGGACATACAAATATATTAGACAAAGGTGTAAATGAGATTGAAAGTTATTTCATGTTTGCTTATAAAAATAAATTGTATTTGATTGAATCAAATTATGCTGTCTTATCGGTTGATTTAGATTATCAAGCAATAGGTTGTGGAGTATCGGTTGCATTAGGTTCATTATTTTCTACAGAGGGTACTGTATTAGCTCCAGTAGAAAGAATACATAAAGCACTTCAATCATCAAGTAAGTTTAATAGGGGAGTATCACCACCATTTTATATTATTAATACTAAAGATGATAATGTGATAACTTTCAAAGAGTGATTAAAACTATGATTGCATTGGGAAAGGAAAACAATATGGGAGTAAAAGCATTAGACGGAAGTTATAATTTTTATGAATTGTTACAAGATATTCCTGGAATAGATGCAGGAGCAATATTTTATTGGGATAAAGAAGATGATATACATGGTAGTTTAGCTGAAGGATGTTTAAAATTATGTTGGACTAAAAATGGTGGTTGTTATTCAGGAAAAGGTAACTGTGGATTGACAGGAGATGCAATTATTTTTCATGCTAGTGTAAGAGAAAATTCAAAGTGGTTTAAATTAGTTCAAGAGTATGTAGAAGATATAGATGATACACCACAAGAATTAAGTATTGAAGAAATTGAACATATGTTAGGATATAAGGTAAAAATTGTATCTAAGTGAAAGGAATATAATAATGAGTAATTTTAAATGTCCAGAATGCAAAGAAATACATACTGCTGAAGAATGGGATTGCCAAACTAGTTTTAACTACGATGATAGAGAAGACTTGGTGAAAATGAGCTATAAAGATGATGGTTACTTTTATTGCCCTTCATGTAAAGAAGAAGTTGACGGAGAATATATAGAAGAAGTTAAATAAGAAAGGAATACATAAATGTTCAAAAAGATCAAATTTCAAATTGCTGAATCATCTACCTTGATTACTACTATGGAAGGTAAAGATGTTACATTAGAAGAAGCAATAAGATTATTAAAAAATCCAAACATAATTAATTTTACTGCTACAAAAATGACACCAAAAGAATTCTTTATGAAAAATAATAGTAAATCAACCCCATGATATTACAATTTTATCGTCTGAAAGGAATAAAACAATAATGGATATTTTAATTAATGTTCCAAAAGAAGTTTTCACTACATACCAAGAATTTATTAGTTTTTCATATTATGAAGTTGCTGCTTTCTTTTGTAATTGGAAAATATGCTTTCATAAAAATGAAGATGGATCTATTAAGATGTGGACTCATAATAAAAAATTAGTATATAAGTGTATAGACAGTAGAAGATTTATAGGAATTAACTGGTTTGAAAATAGTAGTGCTGAAGTTTATAATTGTACTATTCCCAAAGATAATAACTTAATAAAAATAATAGAAAGTAAACTTAAGTATTTATTTTTACAATGAAGTGACAGTTTTATTGGATTAATGAAAGGAGAGTTATGGATAGAAAAACTTTAATAAGAATGGGTTATGAAAAGTATGAATCAGAAAAAATACATCATGAAATTTTTGAAAAATCTACGGAACATCAATATTATTCATTAGGTGTAGCACAGGGAATGTATTTTCTTTATAAGACACTAAATCAATATAAAGATAGAAAATTCACTGGTGAAGAATTGATGGATGTTATTAAAAGTTCTGTAACAACTAATGGTGGAGTTAAAGAGTATTTTGAAAGATTGTTGTTGGATATATATGTTTAATGAAAGGAGTATAAGTAGTGAAAACAAATATTTTTATACCAGAAAAAATTAATGTAGGTTTTCAAAATAGAAATGATACATATACAAAGAAATTGGCTTACATCATATATTTTGATCAGAAAGGTATTTTAAGAAAAGAAACGTCCTGGCAGGGCTGGAGAGATGAAAAGATACCTAATCAAATACTTGAGAATGTTCCAACATCAGGTTTTGTTCTTAATAAGAAGGTTGGTGGGTATAATACAGGATGGAATCATAGGCAGACATATTGTAGAGTATATGACCCTAGAGATTTTGAATTTGAAATTACCATCCCTAATCTTCTGTTTATTTTAGAAAACGCTACATCTACTAAGGGTAAAGGATTAGAAGGGGATTTCGTCTATGGTTGGGACGGGAAAGATTTAATTTTAATTCCAACAGAATCACCAGATTATAAGGAGCTTTCTGAGTTTAATGAAAAACTTCACCAAAAAACAAGTTTTCAAGGCAAGGACATGATTCTTGGTGGAACATATAAATTTAAAAATAATACCAATAAAATTTATATGGGTAAATTTCAAAAATCAAATGGTGAAGATAAAGAAGTAAATGAATATTTTTTTCATGAAACTTCTGATTATGAAGATGATTACTTTAGTTCATATAAGTCTTTAAGTGGTCAAATTATTGATGCTGTTGACAAAAATTGCGTAGAGAATTATGCAGAATTAATGGATAAATTGAATGCAAAAAAGTATATTTCACAAAGAGATCAAAAGAAAGATAAATATATTGATTATACTTTAGATAAGTTTAAAAAACATGCAGAAGAATGTTATTATAATGGACATTTTTACAATGAAAATGGAGATAAATTCTTTATATCTAAATATAGAGAATATTGGTATGGTAGTAGAAACACTATCCCTAAGTATGATGTAAGTAATAGTGATAGAAATAGGTCAGGCGATACATTAGATAGAGAAATGGCGATTGAAAGAGTTTATGAAAAATATAAACCTTGTTATTTAGCCACCTATAAATCAAACGGAGAAATAATAAAAGAATGGAGAAGAGTTAAAGATGAAAAATGTAAATGATGAAAAGATTATGGAGTTAAAGGCTCAGATTAAGGAAAAGAAAGAGAAGTTAAAGAAAGCGAAGAAATTTAGTCCTATTACCAATTGTTCAATTGAGGTTGATGGAGTAAGAAAGAATTTACAGGTATTATCAAAGGATGAATTGATTTCAATATTAATTAAGTTAAATGCTTATCGTTTGTCTGCTATTGATTTAGGATTGCTTGATGAGTATATTCTTTCAGGTTATAAACTTGAAGAATGGGTTACTGATATTAATAATAAGTTAGCAATGGTAATACAGAGAGAAGAAGAAAATAAACTACAGGCTTTAGAAATTAAGCTGCAAAATTTACTTTCAAACGAAAAGCAGGTCGAATTAGAAATTGGTTCAATTGAGGAAATGTTGAAGTAATTAAAGTTATATAATAAGGAGAGGATACATATAAACTTAAAGAGACTTGGATTTAATGATTACAAAGTAATTGGAAATATTACTGAGATTTATATTGTACAAAGAAATGGACGTAAATTTACTGTAATTATTGACACAGAAGATTTACAAAGGCTTATAGACTTAGATTATAGGTGGCATATTGATGGAAAGCCAGATGTTGACCCTATTTATGCAAGTGCTACTTATTACACAAGAGATGAAAATGAAAAACGAAAAATGCATCTCGAAAGACTACATAATTTTATTTTAAATACTAGTCATGGTAGAATCGACATCCATGTTGACCACAAAGATAATAACACTTTAAACAATTGTAAAGATAATCTTCGTGTAATATATAACAATCAAAATAGTAAAAATCGAAAAAGTAAAAATAGAAATAATAAGTCAGATTATAGAAATGTGTTACAAGATAAAGACTCTGGAAAATACATAATAATGCTTTGTATCAAGAATCACAGATTTAGAGTTGGTAAATATTATACAGATGTACATGAGGCAGGAAAAGATGCAGAAATGTATAGACAACAATATTATGGTGAATTTGCTGGTAAAAGTTAATTAATAAATATAATAAAACAGGAAAGGAAAGTCATGAGTAAAATCGATGCTTGGAAATGTGATATATGTGGAAATGAATTTAGAGAAAATCAACCATGTAACGAAAATAAATTTCCATTAGATTTAAATATATATTTAGGAGTGTTTGAATGTACTGCAAAATTTGATTATGAAGATACTTGTTGGATTTGTCGTAATGAAATTAAAAAAGCAATTGAAAATAAGATTAATGAGTTGGCAATGAAAGGTATGGGTATGTCATGAATAAATTGAAAACAATTATTAATGACTTAACTGGCAGAGATAAAGAAATATTGAGAATAGCTTCAAATGCCTTATATTTTAATGACAGTTCAGATTATCATGGTGCTTTGTGGGAAATTGTTATTGAACTCACAAATTGTAAAATTGAAAAATGTAATGGTGAATTATTCAAATTATTAAATGATTAGCAATAAGACCATGCTATATATAATATACAAAATAAGATTAAAACACAATATATAGTATACCCAATAAAATTTCATTTTCATTGTCCAAAAGTGAGGTGATAAACATTAAAGATTTTGAAAGAATTAAATTTGATGGTGATAATAAATCACATGGCTATTTTAAAACTGAAAAACTTTCCAATGGTCAAACAATAGCTATTTATCTATTCAGATATGAGTGTAAAAGTAATGATGAATATTCAGTATTTGTAGCCATAGCCAATAAGAAAAAACATATAAAACAATTAATTGATGGGCAAAGAGATATCTTGTCAGATAAAGAAGTAGGAAGGTGTGGATTAGAAGGTTTATTATGGGCTAAAAGACAACTACTTGATTTTGAAGATTCTGAATTTTGTAGAAATGATGATGTAATTATTATTCATTGGACAGATAATCGAAGAAGAAATGTTTATGAATATGGGCTTAAAAAATATGGCTATATAATAGGCAATAGATATGGTAGTAAATGTTTGTCTAAGAAAATAATAAAGTGATGAGGGAGGTGTATATGAAAATATTAACTGGTAGAGATCAATTCGGTAATCCTGAAAAATGGCAAGAAATAATTAAAGAAGAATACATGCAAAATAAAAACGATATAGATAACTATATACGTTGTGTTGATCAAGATACAGGCAAGGTAGGATTCTATAAAAAGTTAATGGAGGGTAACAACAGTGGAAATAGTTAATACAACAAGACATAAAGAACGTATTGATTCAGATGATATTTGTAATTTGCTTACAAATCTAAATTACGAATTTATAAGAATGGAAAGAGAATTAGAAGTAGAAAAAGAACTCAATATAGGCAAAGATGATATTATAGCAGAAAAAAATGATTATATTCTTCTTCTTGAAATAATACTAGAGAAAAATGGAATTTCAATTAAATAAATATAGTAATATGCTTGACACATATAAAGGATTCATGTTATAATATAATTAAGGCGAATACGCTCAATTTTTAAATTAAGTAAATATAATAATATGAAAGGTAGGAAAATACATAATGGCAGAACATAAATCGGAGCACAAGGAAAAGTATTCAGATTCACAAAAGGCTAGTTTTTTCATGGAAGAAGCAAAAGTAAAAATTTTACAAGGTAGGGTAAGTGAAACATGGAGTTCAGTGGGTGATTACTTGTTTGCTCACTATCCAGTAAATTATATCAATATCTGTAATAAATATTTTGGTGGTAGTGTAAGGGTTATTTCAGTCAATCAGTAAACAAAAATAAAATAATACGTAGAAAAGGAAGGTAAAAATCACATGAAGAAATTCACAGAATCACAGGCAGTATCTTTAGTTACGTCCAGCGGTGGAGAAATTTCAGGTAAGAGAATAATATTAAAGAAAGAAGTAGGTTTGAAAGGTCTGACAGCATGTTCGGCAATGGATTATCTTATTAATCATTGCGGATATAGGGCGTAGGTTTAAGTGAGTAAATATAATAAAGGAAAGGAGAAAAAATATGAATGATATTTTAGTAATGTTAATGGAAGATCCTGATTTGGCAAAGGAAATGATTTCTGAACTTATAAGCAAGTATAAACCATTGGCATATTCAATTGCTAATGAATTGCTTGTAGTTTATAAAGACTTTGCTAATAATACGGATTATTTTGAGACTGTGGCAATAGCAAAAAGAAATCAGTATGATGCGTATATTTCAGTAGGTTTTTCAAAAGAAGAAGCTATGATTTTAATATTGAACGAGAAAAATAATATTTCAGAATCACTTAGTAAATCAATATCAAATATAAAAATAAATAAGTAGTGGTGAATCCACAGAAAGAGATTAATACATAATGATTAATGTTACGAATTCATACAAGTTGATTGATATGAACATTGATGGAAAAGAAAAGACACTAAAGGTAGACCCAAAAGAAGCATGGAATGTATTTGAGGTTGAGTTTGATGGTAATACAATAAAGGTTCAGGAAGGTGATAAGATTTCCTTTATTACTGAGAACTCTGAGATCAAAGAAGGTTTGATACTGAAGGTCAAAGGCAAAAAGGAAAAGACTAAATTGCAGATAGTACCTACTGGAATGGATTATGAAGAAATATGGTCTGTATTGAGTATTAAGGAAGGTACTTTAAAAGTTCTTGATAGCGGTAATGAAATTGAATCTGACGAGGATGAAGATTTATACGAAGACGAAAAGGATATGGAGGATGAAGAGTAGTGGATAATACACTTTATGATGGCAGTCATACTCATGGCATAAGTTATGCAACTTATAATTTTAATCCATATGATATCACTATTGATAATAGTAAAGATAGACCAATTCAGACAATTGAAAAAGATAACAAGAAAATACTTCAGTATGAATTGATTGGTTTGAACGGAAATCATATTATTGTTAAGAAAAATTTCATTAATAAGACCAAGACACTTTTTGTTACTGTGGAAGGTAAATATGTTGATGAACTTACTGGTTTTGAAAACAAAATAAATATAAACTTGCCAGTAGATTATACCATTTACAATAAGGTAACTTATAAAATAGCAGATGGAATCTTAACAATAATTCTTCATGAGATTATTAATCCAGAATCAGATGTAAGATTGTCGGAAGAAATTAATTGGTTATTATGAAAGGAGAATGAAAAACAATGCAAGAAAAAATGTTAGACATATCAGAAGTAAAGGGAGCAAAAGCAAATATATCTGATTTGAAGGTATATGGAGATGGAGATACATTTGCGTTATTGTGTAAAGCTTCAAGTCAGGAACAGGGTTGGATGAAATCAACTAAGGTATGTAATTTACCCAATGGTTGCATAGTTCAGGTAACTACACAGCAAAAGAATCCAGATGGTTCATATGCTGTTGCGGAAGCTTTGACATTTGTACCTGATATTAATATGGATAAGTTAGCAGAACCAAGAAAATTAATTAGCCAATAGAAGAGACAATTTATTGGGTTTTATGAAAGGAGGTTAAACTTGAATAGACTAGAAATATTTGAAACAGAACTTGGATACATAAAAGACGAGAAGATAAGAAATTTTGCAGAATCAACACTTAATAAACTTCCAGATTACTTCTTTGAAATTCCTGCAAGTTCATCAGGACGTTATCATCCGAAATTCAGTCTAGGTGAAGGTGGTTTGATAAGACATACTAAAGTAGCTGTAAGAATTGCAGTAGATTTGCTTAGTCTGGAAATGATGAAGTATACTGATACAGAAAAGGATATAGTAATTGCTTCTTTGTTGTTACATGATGGTATGAAGTGTGGAGAGAACGGTACTGGAACAGTCTTATTACATCCTACTATAATGGCTGATTTTCTGACTAATGATGCTGAATTAAATATTTTAATTGATTCAGATATACTTGAACAAATAAAGGGTTGTATCAGTAGTCATATGGGTTCTTGGGCTTATGATTATAAGGATAAGTATAAGAAGAATCAATTGCTTCCAAAACCAAAAAATAAATTACAAAGTATAACCCATATTGGTGACTATCTATCATCAAGAAGATATTTATCTGAATTTGACTTTGATATAGTAATAGAAAGAAAGTGATTAATGTATTAAAAGATTTAACAGGGCAAATGTTTGGTTTACTTAAAGTAATAAAAAGAGCAGAAGATAGAAATGGTAGACCTTATTGGATTTGTGAATGTCAATGTGAGAAAAGAACAATAAAAGAAGTTAGAGCATCCCATTTAACGTCAGAAAGAATCAAAAGTTGTGGGTGTCTATATAAAGAAAGAAAAAGAAACTCAGTTCCACCTAATATTTTTGAGTTTAAAGATAATTATAAAGTTGGATTTACAGACACTAATCAAGAGTTTTATTATGACATAATTGATTCAGAAGTTATTGAAAGTCATAGTTGGTATTTTGATAAAGACGGATATGTAGTAACTAGGATTTATGGTAAAGGTATTAAATTACATAAATTATTAATGAATACATCAAGTAAAGTTGATCATAGAAATAGACATAAATATGATAATCGTAGAAAAAATTTAAGAGTTGCTACAAATAGTCAAAATGGTATGAATATTAACAAAAGAAAAGATAATACTTCTGGAATAACTGGCGTTGGTTGGAGAGAAAAAGAAAATTGTTGGAGAGCCAGAATTACAGTTGAAGGCAAACAAATTTATTTAGGAAACTTTGATGATTTTGAAAATGCAGTTAAAGCAAGACATAATGCAGAGTTAATATATTTTGGTGAGTTTTCACCTTTATATAACAAATAATAAAATAAATATAATAAAGAAAGAGGGTAAGAGAATTTATGGCAATTGGCTTTAAAAAAGCGAAGAGAGAACAGATATGGATAAAGGTTCTCGGGGCAGGAGCATCGGGTTCAGGCAAAACATATTCAATGTTAAGACTTGCAACTGGATTTGCAAAAAAGTCTGGTGGTAAAATTGCAGCAATTGATACGGAAAATGGACGTATAAGATATTATGCAAATGAATTCGATTTTGATGATTTGCAATTATCAGCACCTTATACTCCAGAAAAGTATATTGAAGCAATAGATGCTGCTGCTGATGGGGGTTACACTATTTTAATCATTGATAGTATAACTCATGAATGGGATTATTGTTTGGAAGTTCACTCAAAAATGCCAGGAAATAGTTATACTAATTGGGTAAAAATTACTCCTAGACATGACCCTTTTATGGAAAAGATTCTTCAATCTCCACTACATATTTTTGCTACCGTCAGAGGAAAAGACGAATATGTTATGGAAGAGAAGAATGGAAAGCAAGTGCCAAAGAAAGTTGGATTGGGTTATAAACAGAGAGATAATACAGAATACAACTATACCGTTACGTTCAATATTGACCAACAATCACATATTGCTGATGCTATGAAAGACAATACACATCTCTTTGAAAATAGATATGATGTGCTGACAGAAAAAGATGGTATGGCATTGTATGATTGGGCTAATAGTGGAGATGCTCCAGACCCTAAACCACAACCTAAATCAGAGACACCAAAATTCAATGAATCTAAAATTGATGAATCAGTAGTTGATGAATTAGCAAAAGCAAAAGAAGATATTAAGACTATAGTTGCTGAATTAACTTCATTGAAAGTATCAGAGGCAGACATTAAAACGGCAATAAAGTCAAAACACACAGTTGCAAATTATACCACAATTAAGGACATAGAGGTCGCAAATGCCGTTATCAAGGCATTAAAGGATATAACTATAACAAAATAAATAGGAGGATAAATTAATTATGAACAAAGTAATTCTTATGGGAAGGCTCACCAAAGACCCTGAATTGAAGTATACTACTGCTAATAATACTGCCGTATGTTCTTTCACATTAGCGGTAAACAGAAAATTTACAAAACAAGGGGAAGAAAAGAAAGCAGATTTTATCAATTGTCAGTCATGGGCAAAGACAGCAGAATTTGTAGCTAAATATTTTACTAAAGGTTCACAGGTTGCTATTGTAGGAAGAATTGAAACAAGAACTTGGGATGATAACGAAGGTAAAAAGCATTATGTAACAGAAGTTATTGTTGAAGATACTTATTTTGCAGATAGCAAAAAGGGTGAAGGAACACCTTCACAAAAACCTACTGGAGCACAGGGAGATGGTTTTTATCCTTTGGAAGACGATGATCTTCCATTTTAATACAAATATGTAAACTTATAGGAGGAGAAATATTCTCCTCCTAAAATCTTTTAAAAGTAGGTGATATATGATGGCAGGGAAACCTAAACAATCTATAGACTTTTTCCCTCATTTATTAAAAGAAAGCACAACAATAAAAACATTGGAAATGTTATATCAAAATAATGGGTATGCAGTTTGGTTTAAATTATTAGAAGTTTTAGGAAGTAGTCCATCTCATGATTATCAATTTTGTGCTAAAACAAAAGGAGCATGTAAAATTCTATTAGATAAATTTAAAATTGATGGTAAATTAATGTCTGAAATTTTAAACACTCTATGTGAATTAGATGCTATTGATAAAGAAAAATGGAAAAATGAAAGAATTTTATATGTACCAAATTTATTAAATAATATTCAGAAGATGAAAAAGAAAGTAAATATTAATACAAATTTAGTTGAAAACGATATAAAAATAGAAAAACCCAAAGAAGATAAAAAACAATATTTGGAATATGTTTTTTTGACTGAAAATGAATATGAAAAGTTAGTAGAAAAATACGATAAGAAATTCATAGATGATAAAATAGAGAGTTTGAATAATTGGATAGGTGAAAAACCTACTGAAGCAAAAAGAAAGAAAGCTAGTCATTACCATACTATTTTAACTTGGATTAATATGGAAGAAAAAAAGAATAAACAAAATTCTATTAATCAGCCTAAAAAGCCTCAATATAAAGATTTATCAAATTATGAAGTAAATTAAGGATGGTGTTATGAATTTTAATGCTTTAGGTAGGTTGCCTCCACAAAACATTGAGGCAGAACAAAGTGTATTAGGTTCTGCCTTATTGGATAGTGATATTATACCAGATATTTTATCTATTTTAAATTCAAGGGATTTTTATAAGCCAGAACATCAAGAAATATTTGATATTATTTATGAACTACATAATGGTAATAAACCAGTAGATATAATTACTGTATCAGAACAATTAAAATTACAGAATATTTTCGATACAATTGGTGGCTATGATTATCTTGCTTATATCTCAAGTAATGTACCAACAACTGCAAATGCTAAACATTATTCAAGAATAGTAGAAGAAAAATCCATAAGAAGACAATTAATAAAAAAGTCTTCAGAAATACAAGAAAAAGCATATGAGCAAGACTATGATAATACTGTTGACTTAAAAAATGATGCCCTAGAAATTATATCTGGAATAGACATAAATGATCAAAAGAAAAATAGAAGTATGAAAAAAGCTTCAGAAGAACTTGATGGAGATATTGAAAGAAAAAGAAATCAAGATAATGGAAATGAAGAAAAATATTTTACAGGATTAACCGATTATGATTATTGGTTAGACGGATTGCATGAACAAGAATTTACAATTATTGGGGCTAGACCTGCTGTTGGCAAGACCGCTTTCGGATTACAAATTGCTAGAAATCTTGTTAAAAAAGGATTACATATTCCATTTATAAGTTTAGAGATGTCTGATAAGCAATTATTGGCAAGACTAATATCTTCAGAATCAAAAATTAATAGTCATAAATTAAGAAAGCCTAAATTAATGACAGAAGATGAATATAAATTATACAAACAAACCTTGATATATATTAATAGCCTTCCATTGCAAATTGAAGAATTTAAATACATACAAGAAATTCGTGCTTATTGTAGACAATTAAAATCAAAAAACAAGTTAGATGCTTTATTTGTAGATTATATTCAGTTAATGTTGACTATGAAAAAAACTGACAATAGAAATGGAGAACTTGGAGATATCAGTAGAAATTTAAAATCACTATCAAAAGAATTTAATATTCCTGTAGTTGCGTTAGCACAATTAAATCGTGCAACAGAAAAAGAAAATAGAGAACCTAGATTGAGCGATTTAAGAGAATGTGGTGATATAGAGCAGGATGCTGATAACGTAATTTTTCTTCATAAAGAAAGTGATTCTGATGATATGGCTGAAATTCAAAAAAGGAAAGCAATTATTGCAAAACAAAGAAATGGGGCTACTGGATATTTCCCTTTGATGTTTGAAGGCAGAACTTTTAATTTTTACAGTATAGCAAAAGAGGATAAAAACAATAAAAAACAATCAATTTTCAAATAAAATTATAAAGAAGGATTTATTAATGAAAAATAAAATAAAATTATATCAACTCAAAAATATAAAAGATTGTAAATTTAAAGCCTATGTATCTCAATTTAGCAATTTTAAGACTCTTAATAATAAGTCCAGTATGATTTCCCAAATATATAAAACTATTATTAAGGATTATGATTTTGTTAACCTAAAGGATACAGAGTTAAAATCTTTGATAGAAAACCTAATAGAAGAAAAGTTTTTCTTAACAAAACAAGAGAAAACAGTAGAAATAAATATAATATTTTCCCATTTATCAAGATATATAACTTTTGAGAAGCTGAAGAATAGAGAAATAATAGCTAAAACTATATATGGGAATGTTTCAATAAATGATCAAGAAATAGAAATAAATGCTGATGTGGGTTTTGAGAATCCTGAAAGTATTGAAATAATAAAATATAAGATGGGTGCAACTGAATTGAGTTATAAGGCAAGAACAGATAAGAATTTACCTGAGAATGATATAGAATTATATCTTTTGAAAAAGTTAGGGGAGCAATTATACGCTAGTAAAGGTAAACCAATTATATCTTCATTTTATCATTTAAAAGGGAAGAAGGATAAAGAAGCCCTTTATTCTCAATTTTTGACGGATGAAAATGAACTGACTGAAGTATTAAATAATCTAAAACTAATTAGTTACCCTGATAAAAAGTTGCAAAAAGAACACGAAAAACAAATTAAGGAAATATCTGATGTTCTATATTTTAATAATTCCGAAGGGAACAATATCATAACTTTTAATTATGATAAATCCCTAGATGCTGAAATTATAGAACTTTTAAATTCTGATTTGAATTTTAATTCAGAAAAATGTAAATCTTCCGATTGTGATTTTTGTAATTATTCAACTCTATGTAATTATGAAGATACTAATAATAAATTGGATATGAAAATAGTTATAGATTCTAAGAAATCTAGCGGAGAACTTAAACTAACAAAAGATCAAAAACAGATTGTAGAAATAGAACATGGTAATTATAGGATAAATGCTGTTGCAGGTTCAGGAAAATCATCAAGTATGGTCATGAGGACAATAGAATTGTTCAAGAAGGGGTATACTCCAAGAGATATATTATTAATAACCTTCACTAATAAAGGAGCGCAAGAATTAAGAGATAAAATTAACTATTGGTTAAGTTATTATGGAATCAAAAACATAAATGTTAATAATCTCAATATTTTTACCTTTAACTCTTTTGGAGATAGCATAGTATCTAAAGAATGGAATAAACTAGGGTTTTCAGTACAACCTAAGTTGGCAAACTCTATAGATGTAAATGATATTATTAAAGAACTGTTTGAAATAGAAGAGTATAGTAAAATAGAATGGTTAAATTATAGGAATCCACTACTTAATTATCCTAATGCTAAAGGGGCTTTTAAGCAACTTGTGATATATTTCAATATTATAAAAAGTTATGATTATAGTGTTGGAACATTTAATGAGAAAATTTTGTCAAGAGAAAAGGATTTTAATGTAGAATCAAATAAGGCTGATCTTATTTATGAGATGTATTCTAAGTTTAATGAAAAGCTAAAATCTAAGGGGTTAATACAGTATCAAGACCAGATATTATACTTAATTGAACTATTTGAAGTAGATATTAATTTAATTGACAAATATGGATTTAAGCATGTTATAATAGATGAATATCAAGATACAGATTTTACACAAGTAAAGTTATTACATTTATTAGAAAAATATAATAATATGAATTCATTAATGGTTGTCGGAGATGATTCACAGGCAATTTACTCATTTCGAAATACTACGCCTGAGAACATTTTAAACTTTGATAAACAATTTACAAATGTAAATGACGTTTTTCTGCTTGATAATTTTAGGTCAACAAATGAAATATGTTATGTTGCTAATGAGTTAAACAAATTAAATACACAAAGAATTGATAAAGAAATTATTGGCAGAAGAAGTAATGGTAAAGTACCTATCTTAATACCTTATGATACTTTAGAAAATGAATACATTGGTATTACCAATTTTGTAAAAGAGAGTATATCTAAAGGCATTCCAAAATATGAAGTTTGTATAATAGCAAGAACCAAAAAAGAATTACTGGAAATTCAAAGTTACTTTAAAAAAGAAAATATTCCTAATGTGATAGAAGCAAGTGAGTTATATATCGATAATGTAAATGTTCAGCACATAATAAATTTAAGTAATTTCTTTAAAAACAATGAACATGATTATTATTTGATGGAGCATTTGTATTTTATTAATGAGCTTTCAGAAAAGAATAAGGAATATATTGAAATGTTTTGTAATGATTTTAAAATAAAAATAATAGAGGAATTCAGTAGTTTAAAATCTGAAGAATCAAGAATAGAATATTTTTATAAATTAATTGATCCCATTATAGAAAAAGATGAAATAGCAAAAAGTTTTATTGAAGATTTACAAGAAATAACTTTTGATAATTTTAATCTTTTCTTAGAACATATTTATAAAATAAATTTATATAATGATGATACAAGCATAGAAAAAGATGAAAATAAATACAATGTAGTAACTTTGACAACAGCACATAGTAGCAAAGGCAAGGAATGGAGTGTAGTTATTACAACTATTAATTCATTTAAATATGACGAAATTCAAGACGATTTGAATTTACTTGAAGAAGAAAGAAGACTTCTATTTGTTGATATCACTAGAGCAAAAGATGAACTGTATATTACATATAATACTAATGAAAATAAAAGTAGAAATAAAGGTAAATATTGTTTGTTCGCAGATGAATTAAAAGAAATATTAAAGTAAAGGAATATAATATGAGAGAACTAATTGAAAAAATAATACCTTCTTTATCATTTAAATTTCCTTATAATGTAGATGATTATTTAGAAAATTTATATTGTGAGAACTATCATAAGCATACTTATCATTCAAATGTTTCTACTCCTGATTGTGCAGAACCAATAGAAAATTATGCAGAAAAAACTATTGAATATAAAGGAAGATGTTTATTTAGTGGGGAACATGGAAACCAAGGAAACCAGTTTGAAGCATATAAAATTGCTAAAAAATATGAATTAAAGTATAGACATTCTGCTGAAGCATATTGGGTTAAAAATAGAATAGAAAAAGATAGAACTAATTGTCATATAGTTTTAGTTGCAAAGAATGAGATAGGGCGTGAAGACTTGAATTTTGCTCTTTCTATTGCGAACGAAGATGGTTATTATTATAAACCTAGAATTGATTTAGAATTGTTATTTAATATTCCTAAAGATAATATGATAATAACCTCCGCATGTGTTACAGGGTGGAAATATGAAGATGCAGAAGATATATGGTTAAAAGTTCATGAACATTTTGGAGATAATTTCTTTTTAGAAGTACAAAATCATAATACTCCAAGCCAAAAATTTCTCAATGAAAAAATATTAGAAATATCTAAGAAATACGGAATACAAATTATATGCGGATTAGATAGCCATTATGTTAAACCTGAAAATACAATTAAACGTGATCAGATATTAAAATACAAAGGCATCACCTATGAAGATGAAGAAGGATGGTATCTTGATTATCCTAATAATAAAGAAATATTCGAAAGGTTTAAAAGGCAAGGTGTTTTAAATAATGAAGAAATTCTAACATCAATGATGAATACAAATGTATTTATTAATGAATGTGAAGAAACAGTTTTTGATCAGAGTTTCAAAATACCTTGTGTTTATCCAAATACTACATATGAAGAAAGAACTAAAATATTTAAGAAAATTATAAATGATAGTTATAAACATGAAAAGTTAAAAACACCTGAAAAAGTTGCAGGTATAAGATATGAAGTAGGAGAATATGTGGATAGTGGAGTAGTAGATTATCCATTAACTAATTATCATATAATATCTAAAGCAGTTAATGAAAAAGGTGGAATTTTAACTACCACATCAAGAGGTAGTGCTGCATCATTTATAACAAATAAATTATTGGGATTTACTACAATAGATAGATTTAATTGTGAAATTCCTATATATCCTGAAAGATTTTTAACAAAAGATAGGGTATTAAGTGGACAAATGCCAGATATAGATTATAATGTTGCCGTACAAGAACCTTTTGTAGAAGCAACAAGAGAACTAATTGGATATCATAGTTGTTATCCTTTGATGGCAATTGAAAAACTTAAAGAAAAGGCAGCATGGCAATTATTCGCAGGAGCAAATGATGTTGAACCAGAAGTTGCAAATGAAATATCTAAGTTTATTGATAAGTATAACGATAAATTAAAATATGCTGATGAAGAAGATAAAGAATTCATACATATTGAAGACTTTATTCCAGAAGAATATCTTGAAATTTATAAAGGCAGTTTAGAATATCAAGGAATTACAATAAATCTAAAGGCTCATCCATGCGGTTATTTGTTGCTAGAAGGAGATATAAGACGCAAGATAGGATTAATCAATGCAGTATCAGAGACTACAGGAAAACGTACTCTATGTGCTTGTATAGAAGGTAATTATCTTGATGAATTTGGCTATGTAAAAAATGATTATCTTATAGTTGATAGTGTTCATTTAACTCATAAGTTTTTTCAAAGTATTGGGAAAGAAGTACCTACTTTTGATGAATTAAGAGAAATGATTCAAAACGATGAAGCAACATGGGAGATATATGAAAAAGGAATAACTTGTTGTGTTAATCAAGTTGAAAAAGAATCAACAACGAAGAAAGCAAAACAATATAAAGCAAAAACTTTAGCTGAATCTAGTGCTTTTATAGCTGGTATACGACCAGGATTTAAATCGCTATTAGGAACATTTTTAGCAAGAGAAAACTATACAACCGGAGAAAAAATTATAGATGATTTACTTACTGATAGTTATCACTTTATGTTATATCAAGAATCTATAATGAAGTTATTATCTTTTCTTGGTTTACCTATGGGTGAGGCATATGGTGTTTTAAAAGCGATATCTAAAAAGAAACTTAAAGGAGAGAAGTTAGATAAATTAAAAAGTACATTAAAAGAAAATTGGATTAAGATATTTAATAATCTTGATAATTTTGATAATATTTGGGATGTTATCGAGGACTCAGCAAGGTATGCATTTAATGCTCCACATGCTTTATCAATGGGAGGTGATAGTGCATATCAAGCGTGGTTTAAAGCACATCATACAACAAAATTTTATGAAGTAGCAATTAACCACTATCAAGATAAAGAGAATAAAAAGAAAATTGATGCACTTGTAAAAGAAGCTTTAACTTTTTATGGATATAGACTTGGGGATTATGAATTTGGTATAGATAATAGAAGAGTAAATATTGATGAACAAAATAAAGTTATCTATCCGAATATGTCTAGTATAAAAGGATTTGGTGAAAAGGTATCGCAAACATTATTTGAACTTGGACAAAGTAAATATAATAATTTTATAGAATTCCTTGATTCTTTAAAAGGAGTTGGAATTAATAAAACTGTTATTGAAAAACTTGTTAAGTTAAATTATTTTAAACAATTTGGTGGTGTTAATTATCTTTTACAAATTATAAAATGGAATGATATTTTTGGAGAATCAAAAGAAATTTCTAAAGCCAAAATAGAAGAATATGGAATAAAGCTAGATTTTGTTTTGGGTTATGGAAATGAAACTGCAAAAAAAGTTACTAAACTTAGAAATAAAGATTTGTTACAGGATATTATAAGTAATATAGAAAATATTCCTTTAACCACAAAAGAGATAATAGACAATCAGAAGGAAATTCTAGGAATCATTACTTTTAGTGATAATCAATATTCATATGATATTTATTATATTTCGGAGTTGGAAGTACTAAAATCAATAACTAAAGTAATCTTGTATAGAATTAAATATGGTGAAACAATAGAAACAAAAATGTGGACAAATCAATATAATAAACAACCATTTGATCAAGGAGATTTTTTGTTTGTTAAAGTTATTGATGAAAAGCCACAAAAAGAACCAACAGGAGAAATTAATCCAGATACAGGAAAGAAAATATATAGAGAAGTAGATGGAACTGTTGAATATTGGATACCAAAATATAGTAATATCACTTACAAATTTCAGAATGGAGAAAGCAAATGATTGAAAATTTCAAATATACTGAAGCTGAACTGAAGAAAATATTATCTTCTATGACAATTATATGTGACAGTAGGGAACAACAATGTTCCCATATTACAGAATGGTTTGATAAAAAGAAAATCTCTTATGTTAGCAAGAAACTTGATTGGGGAGATTATAGTTTTTATATTCCTAAAAATCCAGAATTAGGTATAATTAGAGATACTTATTTTAATAATCAAATTTCCATAGAACGTAAGGGATGTCTTGACGAAATAATAGAAAACTTCGTAGAAAGGGATAGACTAGAATCTGAATTTCTTAGGCATAAGGGTAAAATGTATTTGATAATAGAAGATTCTACTTATGATGACATGTATGAAGGAAAATATCAAAGTAAATATGCTTCTAAATCTGCAATAGGTACCTTACATTCAATGACAGATAGGTATGGCTTGAATTTTATATTTTTGAATAAAGAATATACTGCAAAATTTATTTTTTGTACGTTTTATTATCATCTAAGAAATCAACTTAAATAAACTAAATAAATATAGTAATACTCTTGACTTAACCTTCCACTCCATGTTATAATGTTAATATAGCAAAAGAGTGGAAGGTAATTGGAGCATATGACAAATAAAGATAAAGTTATAGAACTTATATATAAAGACAATAATAAAATTCATATTGAAACATTGTTTTGGCAAGCATTTGATATGTTATCAGATTTACAGCAATTAAAATTAATATCTAGATTAAGGCAAAGCATTAAACAAAGTGAAGACGAAAAACATTGGAGATCGTTTATATAAACCCAATAAAAGACAGTTTTCGTTGCCTTTAAGGAAGGAAATAATTATGAACTTTACAGATTTATTTAAAACCGAAGAAGAGAAACAAGAATTTATTGATGGTTGTATTCAAGATATGATTGAACAAGAATTACAGAATGAGAAATTTATAATGGAAAAACAAGATAATATTATGGATTTAGTATATCAACATTTACTCAATAAAGAAGATTATATTGATAATGAAGATATATTATATAATACAGAAAAATATGAGTTTTCAGAATTAAACTTTTGTAAGTTGTGTTCAAATATGATTGACTATGCAAATAAAGCAATGATTAGTAATATAGAAAGTTCTTATTTTGAAGAAGAAAATTGTTGCTTGGTTTTCAAAGGATTAAACATTCTCATAAGAACTGCTCAAGGTCAAGGTACTATGTATCAAATGAGAACTGATTTGATACATGCTTGGGATGGTAGCAAGGCTTTTACTTATGATGAATATAAAGAGTTTATTAAAAGAGATTTTGAAATAAAATAAAAACATAATAAAGTTTGTTTTGTTGAGAGGTTAATATGAAAAACAATATTCAGAAAGTAAAATATAATCCAGATTCTAATATTCCAGATGTAAGTCAGTGGTGGTCATGGGAAGAAATCTGTGATGGATGCGGAAAAATCATACTTAATTTTAGAGACATGATTACAACATCTGAACCGATTGTTAAAGAAGAAGATTTGTGTTTGAATTGTTGGCGTAAAAGGATTGATGGAATAAACTAAACGAATGTCCGATTTGGAAGGAGATTGTTAATTATGGATATTAATACAAAGTTGTCAATAGGAGAATATATATTTATAATATGGCAAAATACCGAAGAGAAAACAGTTACTTGTGATGTTTGCAAAGGTGAATGTGAAATTAATATATCAGAAAAGAAGTTTATTTGCCCTGAATGTTATGGTTCTGGAACTAGGACAATAATAGAACCTCAATGCTGGAGAATTGCGGAGAATAAATATACTAGTTTTAACAAAATTCATAGAATAGATATTGAAGTTACTAAAAAGGAAACTAAAATTGCTTATTTCCCTTGGGGTAATTCTGGAAATTATTTTTATGAAAAGGATTGTTTTAAAACATTAGAAGAAGCTCAAAACGAATGTGATGATAGAAATAAAAATGAAAATATTGAAAAGAGTAAATAAAAGATTTATTTCATTGTGAAATTAAGGAGATATAAAAATGCTAATAAATGAATTCAGAGGACAATATTATTTTTTAAGTAATTTTTATGAAGATATATCATATCAAATTGAATATGATGGATTGTTTTACAATAATGCTGAAGCCGCATTTCAATCTGTAAAAATAATAGATAAAAACAATAGAAAACAATTTTGTAATCTTAGTGCTTCAGATGCTAAGAAGTTAGGTAGAAAAGTACAACTAAGACAAGATTGGGAACAAATAAAAGATGACGTTATGTATAACGTTGTTAAGGCTAAATTCAATATTAAGTATTTAAAGCAAATGCTCATTAATACAGGTGATGCCGAATTAATTGAAGGTAATAGCTGGAATGATACTTATTGGGGTGTATGTAGTGGTAGAGGTCAGAATAAGTTAGGTAAGATATTGATGAGAGTGAGAGAGGAACTAAAGAATGGATAAGTCAAAAGAATTAATTGAATCATGGAAACAATTAAATAAAACAGCAAATAAATTACTTAACAAACATGAATCATTTAAATCATATAATCGTGTCAGATTACAAATGGATAACATTGAAAGAACATTATCTGAAGGTTATAATATTGACGTTTATAACTTAAAATCTTAATTTGATAGACTTTTGGAGATAAATTATGAAGAGAAGGATTTATTATTTTATCAATGGACTATTGCAAATTATTGATGGCTTAACATTTTTATTTACTGCAATTTTAAATAAACCAGGAACGTATTTTGCATATAGTCATATGTTATGGCACTCAAAAAGAGAACTTGAATTAAAAATAAAACAAAGTCGATGAAATTGCAGTTTTATTGGATAAAGAAAGGTGGAGATATAAATGGACTTAAAGAAAACTATAACCTACAAAAACAATACATATGCAATAGATTATAATTTTGCAACTGAAAGAGGTATAAACGGTAAGACTCATCATAATATTAATATTTTTCAGGTAAACGGTAAAAATATTGCTCCATATAATTATTCATGGACAGATATGTATTATAATAAAGAAAGTATAATATTAAAGGCAAAATCAGCTATTGATGAATATAATAAGCAAATTTCAGTAAATAAGTTTTCATATTTTGAAGAGTATCAAAATTGGAATGGTAATTTGGATGGATGGGATGAATAATTATGATCACATATGAAGATAGAACATGGGGAAATAGTATTATAGATTCTTTAAGAAATGAAGTAAATGAATTAACTGAAAAACACTGGTTAACCGATGAATGTAAGCCTATATTTTTTATAAGCCTTTTATTCGATAGAAATATCAGGGATAATAAAAGTGATCAGTATATACTTCTTACATGTAAACATCTTAGTTCAGTATTTAGTAGAGTATTGTTTCCAATAGAAGATAATTTCTATGGATACGAAAGTGTTCTAAAAGCAATGGAAAGTTTGTATAATCAAACAATGTAAAGGAGAGATATAAAAACAATGTACAATACAGTAGAATGTCCTTATTGTGAATATGAGAATGATATGACCGATGCTCTATGTGATGGATTATCTTCAGATAATACTTTAGATTGGACTTGTCAGTAATGTGAAGAAGAATTTGAAGTGCAGGTTGAATTTGATCCTACATATAGTGCTAGAAAAATAGAATACAAAAATTGTATAGAGTGCGGTTTAAAATATAGACATACTGGTATATTTTATCCGCAGCCTAAGAAATATAGACATGTTGAAATGAAAGATTATTGTTTGTGTGATAATTGTTATTGTAAAGAAATGTTTAAAGACTTGAGTGAAAGGTAATAAAGTACATATAATAACGCTTTGTAATATTTCTGTAATAAAAGTACCTCAAATGAAGTATTGTAATATGTTTGTAATAAAAGTCTTGAGGTGGCCATTTGAAAGGAGAATCCATATGTATAGTATAGATAAATTAATTAAACAGAAAAATTGCAATCACAACAATATAGAATATAGGAAAGGTTCATTTGGTGGATATAATTGTGCTGGATTTAGCGAAGGTGATGAAGCCTATTATTTCTGTGAAGATTGCAAATTATTTGAATATGAGTTTGAGGATGGTCTTTTACAAAAGATGTATAGAAATAAATGATTGAACTGGCAATTTTATTGCCTAGAAAGGAACAATAAGTATGGCAGAGATATTATATAAAGAAATTATTATTTTCCCTCCATCAGATGGAAAACTTTCAACATTATATTATTGTAATAAATGTAAATGTGGTGGCTTAAGCCCTATGGATAAATTTTGTAGTAGTTGTGGAGAAAAGATTAAAGGTCTAAGAAAGGAAAATATATGATAGTAACATTTGATGATAAACCAAATAAAAAATATGAAGCACAAGATGATCATGTAGATGAAATATTTGAGTCTATTAAAACTCAGATGATAGCAATATGTGACAAATATAAAAATAATGATAGAGATTTAATTATAGCGGTAAGTACTATGGGGATTATGTCTGATATTGCGAAAAATACTTTAAGAAAACAATATGATTCAGATAAAATAATTGAAATATTACAAGCGAATGAAATTTGAATTTTATTGCCTGAGGGGAAAATAAAAAATGACTGACAAAATAATATTAAAACCAGTTAATGAGATTCTTGATAATATAGGTAAACCTACACCTAAATGGAAATGGATATGGTATAATTTTCAATATCATTGTATTAAATTATGGGAAAAAATTTGGAGATTAAACTAAATGGGAAAATTAACTTGTAAAGGTTGTAAATATGAAGATGTTGATTTAAGATCAAAGGCAGTATCTAATTGTGTTGGTTGCAAAAGGATTTATGATGGTGGAAAGAAAGATAATTATAAAAGTAAGTGAGGTTAAACTAAATGAATATAAATATAGAATTCCTAGTAGTAGCATATTTCATAAGCCTATTCGTTGATTGGATATTTCAATGGAACTGGCAAGCAGTTAATAAAAGTAAATGGACTATGGATAATTGTTTAAAGGCTACTATAGCAGTAGTGAGCCATAGTTTTATTTATTCGGCATTAACTTCAACTGCCCTACTGTTTATATTTGATTTTAACTATCAGCAATTTTCATTCATATGGGATGTGTTGTTTATATCACATTTACTTATAGACACTAGAATCCCTGTTAAATGGATTATGAGATTCAAAGGTATGAGTTGGGAACAGATAAACGATTATCAGACATTTGGATTTATGCATATAGGAATAGATCATAGATTACATGAGATGGTGCTGTTGGTGTTGGCTATGTTTGTATAAATAGGTATTGAATATTTTTAACTAAAGGAGTATAATAATAGTATGAATACTTTAGAAATGATAATTGAATTAAGAAAAAATCCAAACTTAAAAGCAGTTATTGAAGATTCGACTTTAAAAGTCAAATGCATTAATGGAAGTATTGTATGGGATAATGATAAAGAACCGGTATTTTTAAATATGACTAATTGTATACTATGTATTAATAATTGGATGCTTATAGAAGAAAATAAAAAGGTTGAACTTTTTCATCAAATGACAATTCCATTAAATAAAGGTATTGGAGAATTACCACACGATAAAGAAATTATTGGAGATATTGAGGTGCAAACATCTGATGGAACACTACATACTATAAGACCAATAGGGAAAAAGTTTGCCATTCCAACAAACGATTGTGATGTTTATGTATTATTTAAATACAAAAGAAAATGCGATTGTATACATATAATAAGTGGAAGTTTTAACTTTAAACTTAAATAGTCAACGAAACGGAAATTTTAAAGTAAAATTAAATTAATATAAAAGGAGATTAAGAAAACATGAAAGACAATTTAACTGAAATCGTATTCATCCTCGACAGAAGTGGCTCTATGAGTAACTTAGTAACTGATACAATAGGTGGATTTAATTCATTTATTGAAATTCAGAAACAGGAAGACGGAGAAGCTATACTCACTACAATACTGTTTGATGATCAATATGAAATACTTCATAATGGGGTAGACATTAAAGCAGTAAAACTACTTACAACTAAAGAATATTCAGCAAGAGGAATGACAGCATTATTAGACGCTATAGGCAAAACAATTAATACTGTAGGTGACAGACTAAGTAAGACAAAAGAGGAAGACAAACCTTCTAAAGTTATTTTTGTAATTACTACAGATGGTCAAGAAAATTCCAGTAAAGAATTTACCCAAAGTAAAGTTAAGGAAATGATTAAGCATCAAACAAACAACTATAGTTGGAAGTTCTTATTTCTTGGTGCAAATATTGATGCTGTATCAACGGCTCAGAATTTTGGAATATCTGGACAGTTTGCTTCGAATTATACAGCAAACAGTCGTGGTATTGGAACGTTGTATTCTAGCGTTAGTAAATCTGTTGCTAGTTATAGAACTGATGGAGAAATACAAGATAACTGGAATGACGAGATAAAGTAATATAAAAAACCATACCATATATAGTATATAAAATTTATTTTTGATGCTATATATGGTATACCCAATATATATCCTATTTCATAAGGTAAAAGAAAGGATAAAACTATGCCAAGAAAAAACGATGTAAATAATATCAACCTACAAATAGATAATATAGATTTCTGGAGCAAACATAAGTACAATAAAGGTGGTATGCGTATCTATTGGAGTTCTACAATTGGATTTGGAACGCTTGATATTGTAAAGAGAAGTGGTAATGACGGAGAAGACTTTAAAAATCCAGAAGAAGAATTAATATTAACCGCAAGTATGGAATGTATGGATTCAGATGATGATAAGGCTTTTACTAAGAAATTGTTGGAATTGCTTGGTGGTAGATTAGAGTTGATTATAAAAAGTATATAATATTTATGACGAAAGAAAGGAATATAAATATGATAAACATTACTTGTGATTGTGGTCAAAGAGCATATATGGATTATATGTTTGAAGATGATAATGGAAATATCGTTCAATCAATGGATATTGATACAATGAGTTTTGAATATAGTAGAGATAATGGTTTGAAATTTATTTGTCCAAAATGTAAAACAACATTTCATATTGTAAAAGTAAGTTAAAGAAAGGAAATATAAAATTATGAAAACAGGACAATGGATGTACAATTTTGGTGATGAAGAACATTGGGATGAATGTGAATTTTTTGAAACAAGGGAAGAGGCTATTGAAACAGGTAGAGCAGAAGCAATAGAAAGAGAAGAGGAATCGTATCAGGTAGGTCAAATAACTTGTTTTATTCCAAGTATTGATGTTGATAATGTATTAGATTATATTTCAGAAAATGCTTATGATCAATGTGGTGAATGTTCAGAAGGATATCTAGATTATACTAAAGAAGAAAAACAGAAACTTGAAGATATGCTTAATGAAGCATTGGAAAGATGGATGGATGAAACAAACAACCATCCGACGTTTTTCATGATAGAAAATACAGAGGATATTATTGAAAATATTATAATTGAAATAAATAAGACATAAGATAATGAAATGTTGAATTTAAAGGAAAATAAAATTGTACCAAATAAAATTAAAATAATAAAGGAGAAAAATCATGTTTAAATCAAAAAGGAATGTTATTATCACACTCGTAGCAATTATGTCAATATTGGTATTCTCGGGTTGTGAACAACGTCAAGCAAATACTGTCAGTTACAATCTTTCATTGCAAGCAGACAATTTCAACGTTGCAAGAAAATTGACAGTAATAAACACAAGAGCAGAGGACGGTAATACAGCAATTCTATTTCAAATGACAGGTAATTTTTCAATCGAGAAAGAAACTGATGGTGATTTAGCTGTTATAGGTGAAAATGAAAATGGTACTTTCTACAAACATTTTGTATTTTTATCAAAAGACATTAGCTATATAGTTGAGGATTTAGGTACTACTACCATAAACAAATATAAGTATCAAATTAACTTTAATCCAAAAATGATTTTGCCTGTTGAAGTTACAACGGTTGATTAGGAGAAAATATGGATAGAATTATAGAAATCCAAAATCGGTTAGTATCCATAGAAACAGAAGATGATAATCTATGGAAAGAAGTTCAAAACACACAATTTAGGAGAGAAATTTTACAACAAGAAGAAAATAGCTTAAATGAAGAACTAAGAAAACTTAAAGCAGTTCAATCAAATTCAATGTCTGCTAATTGGTTTTTAGATCAACACAAAGAAATGGAATATAAAGGTAAGGCAGATGGATATACAGATACATATGAAGGTAAGATATATGCTAATTGTAATACTTGTAAAATTCCATTAGAACTATTTGAAGGTAATACCGGTATAGGTGGTTATGTTACAGGTGTATGTTCTCAGTGTAAATGTGAAATTGATTTTACGGATACTAGAAAGTGGTAAGAAAGGAGTAGGTTATGTTAAAATTTACAATTAAAAGAGAAGGCGAAAGTTATGAATGTAAAGGCTACGAACAGTTACAAGAATTATTAGACGTTATTTCAAAATATGATACTTATGATTTTGTTTGTGAAATTAATGTTGAAGTATGTGAAGAAAAGTAGAACAATAAAAGAATGCATTCAAAGTATTTCGAGAAAAGAGGAATTAAAATATGCAACTACCAAAACCTAAGTTTAACTTCGGTAATGAAGTATATAGAATTCAGTGCAATAAGAAAAAAGGTGCTATTATAGACTGTAATACTTGTAATGGTACAGGAAAAGTATTAATAGAAACTTTCAATTTAGATTGTTCTAGATGTAATGGCATAGGTAAAACAAGAGAAGAATATATAGAATTTTCTGTTGATAAATTTTGTCCTTATGTAGTTACTGGATTATATATTGAAAATTTAAGAGATGGATTTTATTATAATCTTTCATATTTTTCAGGAGAGTATGATACTTTTGATTTAATGAATGATATTTCGGAAGATAAGTTATTTATAAACAGAGAAGAAGCCGAAAAAGAATGTGAAAGATTGAATCAGGAACAAACCCAATAGAAAATACATTTTATTGAGAAAGGTAATATATAAATGATTATTAAAATTGATACAGAAAAAATACCCGATAAAGATGTTATGTTCATAGCAGAATTAATTGTTTTATCTGGTAAAAATAATTGCTCTATTGATGAAAGTATTCAAGAATGCAAACAAATTTTAAAAGAAAAAACAAAAAGTTAAATAAAGAAAATATAATATAGAAAGGAGAATACATAATATGCGTATGCAAGGATTTTCACCTAGAGAATTTACTGGAATTTTAATATCAAATGGCTGGCACCGTAGTCATGGTGGTACTCATGTATCATTTGTGAAAAATGGTTGTAATAGGATAATTACATTGCCTTTTCATGGTAGAGAATTATCAAGACCATTAGCTAAAAGATTATTGAAAGAAGCAAATATTTGTATCTAAAAGGAGTATTTTATGTGGTTAATTTATTTTATAATACATACTTTTACTGGATGTAAAGATGAAGATTTGAATTGGTTTAAAGATAAGAAAGCTACTTGTAAGAAGTGCGGTAGAATTTATTTCAATTGGCAACAGAGGTGATCAATATTTTTGAGCATGTAAAATCAAAGAAATATAAAAATGAAGAAATAATGCAACAGGAGTTAGTGGGAAATTCTGTTTTTATTATTACTCTTCACAATAATATCTGGTCTTTGTACAATCACACAGAGAACAAGAAAATATGTACTTCTCAAGATTGGAATGTAGTTAATAATAAAATGAAGGAATAGAAAGCAGGTGATAATATTATAAAATGAATGAAGAAAATGATATGTATTCAGAAGAAGAATGGTATTGTCCAATATGTGGCAATGAGATGCATTGGGATACATGGAGAGAACCGAGAGAGTATATGGGCAGAATAGTTTATGAACGTTGTGCAGTATTAGTCTGTGAAGAATGCGGATATAGAGCAGAATAGAGGTGATATAATATTGGGACTTAGTTTTTGTATTTCAGAACATTGTGAACGAAAGAACGAATGTTGGAGAGCAATTGGTGTGTCTCCTAATTCACAGAATCAGGGTTATGCTGATTTAAGTTATGTTTGCATACATGATAATTATCATTTCTTTACTGAAGTGGATGGTAGAGCAGTAAGAGAAAGTGAAAGTGAGAAAATTGAAGAAAATAATAATATATAATAGGAGGCAGAATTTTGGCGGTAATTTTATATACAACCGAATGTCCAAAATGTAAGATATTGAAAGCAAAACTAGAAGAAAAAGGAATTGTATATTCAACAAATTCTGATATTGAAGTTATGAAGGCAAAGGGATTTAGAAGTGTACCAATGATAGAAATAGATAATAAAGTACTTAATTATTTAGACGCAATTAATTGGATCAAGGAGATATAGAATGGACATAAAAGGACTTAAACTTAATAAAAATTTTGTGGCTTGTTATAATAAACTTTCTGAAAAATATGGAGAAGAATTTGAAAAAATCAATGGGTTTCATTCAAGTAACCTAAATTTTACAGATTTCATAGATAATTTTGTAGATACAAATAATCCTGTAGATGCCACAATAGATAGTAACGCAAATAGTAGTGTAAAAGATGTAAGATCATTACTATCAGAAATAGATAAGCCCCATACAAAACTTTTGTCATTTAATAAAATATTCTATGAAATGATAAAGAAATATGGATTAAAAAGAGCAGAAGAATGGCTTGAAGCAGAATGGACAGGTGCTTTATATATGCACGATGCTCCTAGTTCAAGTTTTTATAGTTACTGCTATGCTTACGAATTACAGGATTTGGTTGAAAAAGGATTGCACTTCTTACCTAAAACTAATAAATCAGTTGCAAAGCATTTAACCACGTTTGCTGCTCATTTAAGAGAATTTATTGTTTGGGTATCAAATCGTACTTCAGGTGCATGTGCATTACCTTCGTTTTTTATCTATTCATATTATTTTTGGAAAAATGATGTAGCACAAGAGTATTTTTTAAAGAATCCAGATTATTATAGAAGACAATTTTTCCAACAGTTTATTTTCGAAATTAATCAAATACATGGAAGAATTACTCAAAGTCCATTTACAAATATTATTATCATGGATAGAAATTATATATCTGAAATATTTGGAGATAGACAATATCCAGATGGTACATATGTAATAGATTATCTTGAAGAAATTATTGAACATCAAAAAGTATTTATGGAAGTTGTGTCAGAAACACGTAAAACAGTTATGCTTACATTTCCTGTTTTAACTTTTAGTTTACTTTATCAAAATGGAAAGTTTGTTGATGAAGAATTTGCTCAATGGTCAAATCGTCATAATATGGAATGGTATGATAGTAATTTCTATATTGGTGATTCTGTGACTAATTTAGCTTCTTGTTGTAGAATGACTAATGATATTAGTAAACTTAACAAGCAGTTTTTATCATCAATAGGTGGTAGCCTAACTGAAATAGGTTCAGTAAAGGTAAGTACTATTAATCTCATGAGAATAGCCCTTGAAAGCAATGGCGATAAAGATTTGTATTTACAATTGCTTGAACAAAGGGTTAGATTGAATATTGAGGTATTAGATACGGTAAGACATATTATTAAACGCAATATTGAAAAAGGATTATTACCTAATTATTCAAATGGAGTTATTAAATTAGAAAACCAGTCTGTTACTAATGGTGCTACAGCAATGTATGAAGTAATTGACGAATTAGGTATGATCTATGCTGATGAGTTTGGCAATAAATACTACACACCTGAAGGTATTGATTTCTCAATAAAAATAATGGATACAATAAATGATGTTCAAGATTCTTATAATTTAGGTTATAACATAGGAGTTGAAATAATACCTGCCGAAACTGCCAACATAAAGTTATGTAAAAAAGATAATATGTTATTTGATAGAAAAAAACACTTTATTTATTCAAATCAATGGATACCCTTGATGGAAAAATGTACCCTTGAAGAAAAAATTAGACTAGGTGCTATACTTGATAAAAAGTGTGGTGGAGGTCAAATAATGCATGTATCTCTACAAGGGAAATTTGCAAACGAGGAACAATCTTGGAATCTTTTAAATCATATTGCAAAATCAGGTGTATTGTATTTTGCATATAATCCTAAAATATCTGTATGTCAACACAATCATGGATTCTTTGGAAATATATGTCCTACTTGTGGTGAAGGAAAAACAGATGAATACAGTCGCATTGTTGGTTTCCTTGTTGCCACAAATAATTATAGTAAAGAAAGAAGAGAAGAATATTATAGTAGAAAATGGTATTCTATGGATGATTAAATGAAATTAAAAAACATTATAGACGAAGACTTTCAAGATTATAAAAAACCTTCTATGATGTTGGCTACTTGTTTCTGTGATTGGAAGTGTCTAGTTGAAAAGGATTTAGATATACATATCTGTCAAAATTCAGAATTAGCACATCAAGATAATATTGAGGTATCTGTTGATAAAATTATTAATAGATACCTTAGTAATCCAATTACTCAGGCTATTGTTATAGCTGGATTAGAGCCAATAAAGCAACTATTAGAAATATTGTTTTTTATATATCAGTTCAGGAAAAAGTGTAATGACGATGTTGTGATTTATACAGGGTATTATCCTGAAGAGATTATAGAAGAAGTTGAAATGCTTAAAAAATATAATAATATATTTATTAAGTTCGGCAGATATATACCTAATAGTAATGGAATATGGGATGAAGTTTTAGGTGTATATCTGGTTTCACAAAATCAATTTGCTATAAAAATAAGTTAATGAGAGAGGTTAAATAAGTGAATATAGTAAAAACGAGAGGATTTGAAATAGTTTCAGATCAATATAGAAAGCATCCAGACAAAGAAATAATTCTACCAACAAGAGCAACAAAACATTCTGCTGGTATAGATTTCTATAGTCCTATTACCATTGATATTCAACCAGGAGAAAAACAAGTAATATGGACTGATATTAAAGCATATATGTGTGAAAATGAAGTATTAATGCTTTATATACGCAGTTCAATTGGTATTAAAAAGTATCTTACACTAGCTAATTCTGTTGCTGTGATAGATGGAGATTATTATCAAAATAAGGACAACGATGGAAATATAGGTGTTTGCTTATTTAATAATTCTATTTTCATTAAAACTATCGAAGTAGGTGAAAGAATTTGTCAAGGTGTTTTTATGAATTATCTTGTAGCAGACAACAGTGAATCTAATAGTGATAGAATAGGTGGTATAGGCTCAAGTAATTAAGGGACTAACAATCCCTTTCTCCTTTACACTAACAATTCAAAAAACGCAAGCAGAAAGAGGTGTCAATATGAAATGCCATGAAATGGGTACTAGTAAACGTTGTATATTCTATTATTGTAATAATCCAAACAAAAGGGTTGTAGAGTATTGTACATGTCGAGGTGTAGAACTTAAAGAGTTAGATACGAGTATTTTAAATAATTGTGAAAAGTATGTAGATAGTAGTTATTTAAGACATGACATATTGAAAAGTAAGTATTGACAAAGTTAAACTAAATTGATATAATAATAAGTATAAATAAATTAAAAATAAGCCAACAAAAGTGAGGTTTTAAAGGGTTATGAAAATTATCAAACCGTCATATGAGATTATGACACCAATCAACAGATCAGAAATATTAAAGACACTAGAACTTTCAGGAAGGGTATGCTATAAATCAGAGAGTAGCATTACTGAAGATTCAGCAAGTAAGTTTGTATCAATGCTTATCAATAGAGGACATGAAGCTATGATAGAGCATTATAATGTCACAGTAAAATTTATTTGTGACAGGGGAGTTAGCCATGAGATAGTAAGACATAGGATAGCTTCTTATGCACAAGAATCAACAAGGTACGTAAATTATAGTAGTGGTAAATTCGGAAATGAAATTACTGTTATTAAACCTTTATTTTGGGAAGAAGATAGTATAAATTATGCAATTTGGGAATCTTCTTGTAAATTTGCAGAAACAAGTTATCTTAGTCTAATAGACCATGGTGCAACACCACAAGAAGCACGTTCAGTACTACCTAATTCACTTAAAACTGAAATAGTTGTTACAATGAATCTCAGAGAATTTAGACATTTCTTTAAACTTAGAACTGCTAAAGCAGCACATCCCCAAATGCGTGAAGTTGCTATTCCAGTATTAAATGATTTTAAGAGAATTCTACCTGAAATATTTGGAGATATTGAGACAATTGAATAGAAAGGATATAATAATGAGTAAAATAATAACTCTATCTGCAAAAGCAGAACATGGTAAAGACTTAACCGCAACAATCCTAAAAGATAAATTAGAATATTTAGGTAAAAAAGTATTAATTATTCATTATGCAGATTACTTAAAATACATATGCAAACAATATTTTGGTTGGGATGGTAATAAAGATGAAAAAGGTAGAACTATTCTTCAGCAAATAGGCACAGAAAAAGTAAGAACTAGGAATCTTAACTTTTGGGTTGAATTAATTGAAATGTTCATAGATGTATTTGATGATGATTTTGATTATTTTTTAATACCAGATACACGCTTTCCTAACGAAATAAATTATCTTAAAGATTTTGGATGGGATGTTATTTCATTACATATTGAAAGAATTGGATTTGAAAATCATTTAACTCCTGAACAAAGATTGCACCTTTCAGAAATAGCATTGGATAACTTTACTTTTGATTATTATTTGAAATCTCTAAGTGGAGAAGGCTATTTACAAATGGAAGTTAATAAGTTTGTTGAATATCTCAATGGAGGAAACAATGAGTAAACAAAAAATATTTCTGGATTATGACTCAACAATAGTTGACTCAATTAAAGCGTTCATGGACGTTTACAACGAAAAATACATAAAGCATCCTAATTTCATAAAAGCAGATTGGTATAAAGCAGAACCCATGCATTTATTAGATCAGTGTACTTTATTAGATCACGTTGATGAAATATTTGGAAGTAAACGTTTCTTTGAAGTAGTTGAATTTATTAATCCAAATACAAAAAGAATTCTTAAAGAAATATGTCAGGAATATGATGTTAGAATATGTTCAATCGGAATACCTTCTAATCTTGCATATAAAGCATGGTGGATTGAAGAAAATTTACCATTCATTAATGAGTCTATTTTGTTAATGAAAAAACATTGCAAAATGGATAAATCAGTTGTAAATATGTCAGGTGAAAATTCAATAATTATTGATGATTCAGAAAAAAACTTAATCAGTAGTAATGCGGATTATAAGATTTGCTTTGGAGAAGTTAATGAATTGAATAATACTTGGAATGGAATAAGAACTGTGAATTGGAATGATTTAGGGAATTTGTTATTGTAAACAAAACAAATATAGTAATAAAAACTACACAGTATTTATAACCAAACGAAAGGAGAGTGCTAAACATGTCATATATAAACTATAAAAATAAATGCAAAATTTTGTTTGAACTCACACTAGCAGGAATCTTCGTAGGCTTTGGATTTCTTGCTTTGTTAATTTGTGTATTAATTGGTTTGGGACTCTCTTACTGTGAAAGAATTGGATGTTGGATAATTAGGGTAATAGAGAGGATAAAATTATGATGACAAGAGAATTGTTCAAAAAGCGTATGGAACTAATAATGAACTTTCAATCGGAACAAGATACGCTAAACGTTTTAGTGAGTAAAATCTGTGATGGACATACCGTTGCAGTTATAGGAACTTATTTAATGGATGAATTATTAAATATGATTGCTGAAGATTTTGAACGCACAGATGGGAATGATTTATTGTCTTGGTGGCTGTACGAAGAAGATAATAGGGTTATTTTTTACGGTGAATACGGAGAGAAGGAAATTAGTGTTAAAACATTAGATGAACTTTATGACTATATGGTCAGGTGTATAGAAGAAAATAAAAAAGATGGTGAATCAATATGAATTTACTATTATTTGATATAAATAAAGACCTATGCAAAGAATTTGAAATAGCCTTTAAAGATTTGACTAATGTAACTGTACTACATTCATCTTTAGAAAATTTGCCTGATTATGATTGTATAGTTAGTCCTGCAAATTCTTTTGGATTAATGGATGGTGGTATAGATTTAGCCATTACAAGATATTTTGGTACTCAATTAATGGAAAGAGTACAAGAATATATTATTGAAAACTATGCTGGAGAACAGCCAGTAGGAACATCATTTATTATTCAAACTTATCATGACATGCATCCATACTTAGCACATACTCCTACAATGAGAGTCCCTATGGATATAAGAAACACAGACAATGTTTATCAAGCAATGAAAGCTATGCTAATTGCTACAAGTAAACATAGAAATATTCAAACTGTTGCATGTTGTGGATTAGGTACTGCAACTGGTAGAGTACCTTTTGATATAGCTGCAAAACAAATGGCATTAGCTTATAAGAATTTTCTAAATCCACCAAAGAGAATTGATTGGAATTTTGCTGGCAATAGACAAAGAGAAATTCAACAATTATTATGAAGAAAAACATTTATATTCAAAATCTACAATGCTTGGGATGTGGGAACATATTCCCTATCCCTAGAAAACTTAATAAAAAACGTGAGAAACATCACATTAAACATTTGTATTGTGTCAAGTGTAACGGTGAAATGCCTCATATGGAAATCGAGGAAGATGATTTGTATGATTTTTCTAAAGAAATAATGAGACAATAAAATGTGGGTTCTATCGTTTATTAGAAAGGTAAATTATGAAGAATTATAAATATCCTTGGAAATATACTGAAGAAGAAAGGCCATGTGGGGAATATGATAAATGTTATGATTGCGGAATGCCGTATGAAGATTTTCCTGATATGGTTATTGCAGATGAATTATGGGAATTGATTACTCCTTCTCAATATAAAAGAGGAGGATTATTATGTCCTACATGCATTGCCAATAGATTGAATCATATAGGCAAATGGTATGAAACAGGATTATATAATTTTAAGAATGGTAAATTTGGAATTAAATAAGGCATTAAAAAGAGAATTTTATTGGGTTAAAGAAAGGAGGTTTGTCATGTTAAATAACTATAATATACTAACAGAAGAAGATGTTATAAAAGTTATCGAGTTAGCAAATAGTTGTAAAGATACACAAAATTTCAATGGGACTTTAATTCAAAAAAAAATTTAAAAATGGAACTACTTGGGCTAATATAATGCTTGAAGAATTAGAACTTAGAGGCATTATAGGTTCTTATAATGGTAAAGGATATAGAGAAATACTATAATCAAGATATTTAATACCACCCACTAGGTATTTAATATAAATAAAACATTTAAATGTGCATAGCACAGAAAGGTAGGTTGGCAATATGTCAACAATAAAAAGCAAAACTAATAAAGTACATAGTATTTTAATGGGAAGAAAAGTGAGAAGGTTCTACAAACTAGAAAATGCAGATGAATGGTCTTTAAAAAATTCTTTATGTGAACCAAAATTAGAAGAAGATTCAGAAACAATAGAAAGAGTTAAGATTGGTGAATATGAACTACCTCATCAATTAAAAGAAAAAGATGAAATATTTTTAAGTGAAAAGGGAGTTTATACAACAATTCAAAAAGTTACAGTAGGTACAGATGGTTATATTTACTACAATGTATCTTATGTCACTGAATATATTGATGATCAAGAAAATAATAAGGAAAAATTGTTATCTAAATTAAATTGTGTTAAACAAATCTATAAGGAAAATAAAGAACAAAATAGAGCAAATTATTTAATTGAAGAAGCAAGTAAAAAGGCAGAGAAATTAAAAATCGAATCGAAAGTTGAAGAGATAAGAGAATGGCAACAAAACAATCTCGATAAAATAAAAGGTATTATAGTTCATGAAATTCCAAAAGATAAAGATAATAAACCAGCCATAAATAAAGAAATGCAAGACAATATGATTAATAATATGAGATTGAGCATTCCAAAAGAATATATTGTTGTTCCTTCAATGACAAAGGTAGTATATTTGGATTGTTCTGATAAGAATTTGTCTGTGGATATAAGATAAGTAAATATAATAGTCTACTGTTAGTGGGCAGTAGGCTATTTAACTAAGGTATTAATACTAACCCATCTGGTATTTAATATAAAATACAAAAATTAAAGGAGATTATTATGAATAATTTGAGTGAGAGCGTTCAGAGAGAGTTCACTAAATGGAAAGAAAAATACGATATACCTTACAGTATGGAATTTCATCTTAAAACACTTCTAAAACTTCAAGAAGAATATGATGAAGTGGAGATTGGAAGTAATACAACTAAGACAAGAGAAACAATACTTCATATGATTCAAGATTTGCAAAGACAGATGGTATTTAAAGAAAAAATTATTCCTAAAATACATAATTATAAGATTCTTGTTGTTGGTAATGTTTCAGAACTTATTACTTTTACAAATCTTATGCATATGGTAATAAATAAAAACGATATTAAACTTCTTACAGAGTCTAGGAATCATAAAACTACATTTATACTTTATAACGGTGTTATTATTGAATGTAGGGTTAAAAATGAAAATGAGTTAATAGGATTAACCGCAGATGAGTTTATTGATCTTACTAATGATTTTACGTTTCAGAATAATATATTAAAATCAATATGCTGTAAAAAGCAAATATAAACATTAAATTTTTACTGTGATGGGCAGTAGAAAATATTATGTTGACAAACCTTAACTAAATTGATATAATAATAAGTGTAATAAATAGGTTGCGACTTAATAGCAAGAAGGAGTTAAAATATGATTAGGGAAATATATTCAATGATGAACTATACAGAATATTTTACACAGAAAATACTTAAAAAAATTGAAGAACAAATAGAAAAAGATATTTCATTTTGTGATATTAGACTTTTATCATTCGGCGATAGTGCTTGTTTCAATGATTCTAATGGAAATCAAGTTGTAGTTTCGTGGAATAAAACTATAACTTATAATTTTAATGAACCTGTAGCAATGTCAACAATTGTTAATAAATTTGTTGAAATTATTGAAGATATGATTATAAACCATGATGGAATTTATAGCATAGTTTCAAAACCTATTAAAATTGTTATAAGAGATTTTAGAATACTAGAAAATTGGACAAACGAAATTATACTTGGTATTGGTATCATAGGATAGAAACTTTAGAATCAAATGTTTATAAGGGAAAGGAGAATATTGTATGAATAAAGAATCTGTATTAAAAATAATTAACTACATTGCAGAAATTGATAAAAATAAAGAAGTAAAAATCTCTGCTACAGTTAAAACTATTGGAAAAATAACTGATAGTGGAATTTCACCATTTAATGATCATTTACTAGATGATTCTTATTTAACAGATGGTTGGCGTGAAATGATTAATACTATTCAGGTGAACTCTTTTTCATTAAATGAAAAGCTTAGATCAAAGATAGATCCAAATACACCTGAAGATACAACTATTAAAATAATTATACCTACATAAACAATAAGTTTAAGAAATATAAAATGAATGAAAGGGGAAAATATGAATAATTTAACTAATGTAATAATCAATCAAGCTCAAATGTTTCAAGCATTAAACAATAAAAAACCTACGTTAATAATAGGTAAACAAACTATTCGTCTTTTAGATAATATTGATATTAAAGCAATTGATGATATTCAAAAAGAAGATTGTGTTACTAATATTTATGGTTATGAATTTGAAATCGGTGATTTTGATTGTGGTTTTATTATAAAATAAAATATTCATTGACTTTGAGTGTCTGACTTGACACAAATTTAGGTGGTGTAGCGTCAACTGTATCACCTGAATAAAACTTTTAAAACTAAGTACATATAGTGATAAAATAAACATATAAAATAAATATAATAAGAAAGGTAAGGTAATACATATGAACGCTTCAACAACCAAATCTAAAACATCTCTATCTATCATGGAGAACAGAGTAAAAGAAATACTTGACAAATATCCTACAGCCAGATTAGATGACCATGAACTTTTTGTCAAATTTTTTACTACATACTATGATACTGAATTCAATATGGAAAACTTTATTAAGCATAGAGTAAATTTTGAAAGTATTTCAAGAATTCGCCGTAAAGTAGTCAACATGTTCCCAGTGCTGAAGGATGATGTTGCAGATAGCAACAGATGGAGAAAAACAATTAGTAGAAGTCTTAGAAAGGCGTATTGCTAAAGAAGTAAAATTTTCAATTAAATAAATATAATAATATGCTTGACAAGATGTTATCTACTATAGTATAATGGAATCACAGTCAACAAATAAACAAGTTAGCAAATTTGCAACTAAAAGGAGGTATCTAGAAAAAGAATCAATAAATAAAAAACACTTGACTTGTTGAACTAAGTTGATATAATAACAAATGTGAGGTAAATACAAAAATGAAACTACAGAAAATTAAAATTATAGCTCCTATTGCACATTTTGGAATACCGTATACTTCCAAAAATAGAATGACACATAGGTGTCCTCCTCCTAGTACAGTGATTGGCATTTTAAGAAATATCTATGGTTTTAATATAAACAACTTTAAATTAGGATATACCTTTAAATATGACACTCTATTCGAAGATTTAGTCAAGAAGTATAAAGTGGATATTAAAAACCAAAAACCAAAGAATATGACTACTGACGCATGTTCTAAAGAATATTTATTTGATACTGAATTAATAATATATACAGATATAAAATTACCTATAAACATGTTTAGAACTTTAACATTGGGGCAAGCCGATTCATTAGCAAAAATAGAGATGCCAATACAAGAAATTGAATTAGTTAACAAACAAGGGATTGGCTATGGTCAATATACTCCAATTAATATAGGAACTGGACACATTATCCCTATGTTAACAGCATATACAAAATATAATTCAAAACTAGGTAGTTATGATTCAAGAATTATATCTCTACGATTTAATAATGAATTTAATTATGATAAAAATTTTGACGAAGATGATAATCAAAATATATTTATATGGAGCATAAAAGGAGATTACATATATGCAGACTAAAGAAAGTTTATTTTGCAGGAAACAAATTATATTTACTTCACCAATAGAAACAGTAATACCATATGATAATAATTATGAAGTTATGAAAAATTGTTACTATTATTTATCAATATCTGATCAAATATTAGAAAAAATGTTACATAATCAAGGTTATAGAGTTGAATCAGGACATATATATAAATTATTTAACTTCACTTTATTATTTGAGAATGCTCATTTTACAAAACAAGGTATAAAAATAAATAAATATACAATATTAAAACTTATTATTTCTGGTAAAGAAGATATTATCAAAAAAATCATTAAGGGTATTCTTCATGCAAAAAAAATAAAATTACAAGACAATGAATTTATATTAAAAGATATTAAAGTTGATAAGTCAGTACTTTTTAATAACATAATGTTATATAAGGCTCTTAGTCCAGTAATAGAAACTTCTAAAGATGATAATTGTAAGCCATATACTCTTACGGTTTATGAAAGTTTATATTATAAAAATCTCATTGAAAATGCTAAAAGGAAGTATAAACTAATATATCAAGAAGATTTTAAAGGTGAAATTTTCTTTGATATAGATGATATAGATGAGATAAAATCAAAAAGTTTTAAAGTAAAAGAAATCTACAATAACGGTTATATATATAATGTGTGGGTGCAAACTTCTCCTAAAATGCAAAAGATAATATATTATTTAGGATTAGGACAAAATTCAAGTTCGGGAGCTGGATGTTTAAGTTATATAACTTCCAGAAAAGAGGCTTAAATGAAAAGAACATATCACTATCAAGTTGATAATGGATTATTTGTTTTAGAAAATATAATAAAGAAACCTTATTCAGAAATTACTATTCAAGATTTATTTGAAAATAATAAAATTATAAGTGCTAAAATACAATCTGCAATAAAATCTGAAGGAGTAGACATTTGTCAAGCATTAACACATTTTAATTCTATATTAACTCAGACTAAATCTAAAAAATCCATAGAAGAAGTTATGAGAGAATTATTAAATAATATATCTAATCATAAATATTGTATAATCTGTGGAGAAAAACAAGTTAACACTAATATAGAAGTGGATAGAAAATATATAGCTAACTTGGTATCACAAACTTTTTTTAACCATGCTAGTAATTTAAAGCATGTAGATATATGTCCGATTTGTGTTTATTTATCTTTAATAAGTGTTTTAAATAATCAAAGAATTGGTTCTGCTATATTGTATAATAGTGACTCAGATGAAGCCATGAGATATATAACTAATCAACAACAACTTAAAATAGACAAGAATCAATTAATTGATGTTAAAATAAAGAAAACTGATAATTACATTGAAACTTGTTTAAATATAAAGCGAATTCAAGATATGTTTAATTCAAATTACTTATCTCAACACTGCATTGCAAATGGACAAAATGTTTTTTATGATGAAAAAGTTCTTAATAGAAAAGATTATAATTTATTATCAGATTTAAAATCATCTCAATTACTACATGAATTTATTGAACTAGGTTTATTTTATAATTTGATAAATAAAAGTAGTTTTACAAATACATTATTAAAATATAATAAAAATTGCTCAAAAGAATTATATGAATTATTGGAGGATTATGAAATGACAGAAAAGCAAAAAGAAATTGTTAATAAGATATGTATAAAGTTACTTGAATCAGAAGATAGTAAAGAACTGTCTAAACAACTAAGATGTTGTGATAATAAATCTAAATTTCAAGATTTTTTGCTTAAATATCAAGAAAGTTTAAATATTCTATCTAACTTAGATGAAATGGAAGAAGTTTTAAATTTTAGAAAATGGAAAGATTATAAAACTTCTCTTCAATTCAGAATAACTATGCAGTAATTATTAAAATAAATTCAAATAAAATTTTTAAAAGGAGATTATTGTTATGACAAGATTTTTGCAGGGAATTACAGCAATAGAAACGAGAAATGCAAGGTTAAACATGAGCAGTAAAGAAGTTGAAGGAAAAGCTACAGGAGGGACTACAAATAAAAGTTATGTCAAGAAAATTAAAAGTAATGAAGGTATTTTCCCATATGCTAGTCCTCAAAATATGAAATATTGTATTAAGATAATTGTAAGGGATACATATGGACATAAGAACTCAAATATTGAGTTAGATGGAGAAGCTGATAAACAAACAGTTATTATAGAAGCAAATCCATATATAAATTATGATGAAGATGTCATGGGCTTTATGAGAGCTAAAACTATTGAGATCAATAAAAAAGATTATGATTTATTGTCAAAAGAAAAGCAATCTTTATACGAAGAAAAGGGTAAAAAATATACTAGAGCTATGACTAAAAAAAGATATAAATGTTTATTTATCTCGTCTTTACAAGCAATAGGACATACTACGATTCAAGAAGAATTTTGCACAAAAAAAACAAATTCTAATAATATATTATATACTAAAGAAGTTTATTCTTGTAAAATGTCAATGCCTTTCTGTTTTGAAGTAGATAGAGTTGGACAATTCACTATTAAACCTGATGAATGTGGTTATGTAGATTTTTTACCAAATGAATTATCTACTTTAGGAATACAAGCAGATAAAAATGGTAATATTCTATTGAGTAAAGATGAAAGATTTAATAGAATTTCTCATACATTAAAAGCAATTCAACATTTAAGAACTGATGTTGGAAATCATTTGGAAGATTTAAATAGTAAATTTACAATACTTGCTGATTATAGTATTGGCGGTGGAATATTCTGTAATATATTTAGAGAGAATAAATTAAATCTTGAATATTTAAAACAAACCATTGATGACAATGAAGAATTCAGAATTTCAAAGATATATATAGGCATTAGGTCTGGATTTATGGGTGAATTAGAACAAGATTTAAAAGATACTTTTGAAGGTGATGAAAGAATTATAATTTCTACTATCGGAAAAACTTATGATAATTATATTGAATATTTAAAGAATACATTAATATAATTAAAGAATACTTTGTCGATGTAATATAATGCAAAAATACCAATGCATCGACAAAGTATTATAACCCTACTAGAATCAATAGCTATGAACTTTAGTTTGTTTGATTTTTGTAAAATATATGTGAACTTTGATAATTTAATAATACATCGATAGTTTTAGTATCTAAAAGCCTTTAATAATAAGGCTTGTAAATACGATGGGTTTTAATTAGAATATTGTATATTATAAATTTCGCTTTCACATATATCTTATTAATTCCAGTACTTGTTTTAATTTAAATATTGTATATTATAAATATATCATAAACTATTTGTGCAAATTGATATGATATGGTTTTAATTTAAATATTGTATATTATAAATCAATCAGGAATTTGATAATTTTCATTTTTAAATAATGTTTTAATTTAAATACTATATATTATAAATGACGAAAATCAGACTGCTGATAACTGGAAATTCCTTATTTTAATTTAAATACTATATATTATAAATAATGTAAATTCACATATACCATATCCCAAGCAATCTGGTTTTAATTTGAATACTATATATTATAAACACAACCGTTATCTTACAATTACTAACAGCTTTACCAGTTTTAATTTGAATATTATATATTATAAATGAATTTGATAAAATGCTAACTGATGCAGGTTTAGACGTTTTAATTTAAATATTATATATTATAAATTATGTTCCAAAAAACAATTATCCTACTACGCTCCACGTTTTAATTGAAATATTGTATATTATAAACATTCCTGGACTAGACTCTCACCCAAATTGTAGATTATTTTAATTTAAATATTATATATTATAAAGTTCGTAGCTACATCAAGTGCTCTAGTTTCATCAGTTTTAATTTAAATATTGTATATTATAAATGTGTCAGTAATTACCATCATTTGGTATAAGTTGGAAAGTTTTAATTTAAATACTATATATTATAAATGCCCAACGACCTTCTTTGTGCTTATTGAGCTTGCAAGTTTTAATTTAAATATTGTATATTATAAATAATCCTTACTATACAGCTTCAACTTTTTGGCAAGCGGTTTTAATTTGAATATTATATATTATAGACTATTTTTTGTTAATGAAAAGGAGAACTATGAAAACACAACAAGTTAATAAGATACTTAAAAAATACAAAGCTAAATCAAATAATGAAACTATATTTGAACACAATAAAAAATTATTCAAAGTATTAAAACAATTGAAAACTATACTCAATTTATCTCATAAAGAATATTTGTTGTTAAGAAAATCAATTCTTTATCATGATATAGGTAAAATAACTGATGATTTTCAAGAGAATATTACTTCTAAATTTAGAAAATGTAGACATGAAATATTAAGTGCTAGTTTAATTGATTTAACTGAAATTCAAAGGTTAAGTATTATTACACACCATAAAACATTAAATGACTTATATGGATTAATACAAACTCCTAGACAGGAAAAATCATATCAACAAGAACTAGAAAATTTTAAAAGTAAATCAGATAATATAGACACTTTAGATATTAAACCTAAAATATTAGAATACATAAAGAATGAGGAATTATTAAAATCTAAACAAGCTATATTACATAAAGGAATATTGAATCAATGTGACCATTTAGCATCAGCTAATATTACTAAAATAAGTACTGGATTAAATACTACAGAAATATTTAAATTTGATTCATATAATTCAATGCAACAGGTTTGCAAACAAACTAAAGAAGATTGTTTGTTAATAGGTCGTACAGGACTAGGGAAAACAGAAGCAAGTTTATTTTGGTCTAATTCTATTCAAAATCAAACAAAGAGTAGAAGAATATATTATATATTGCCTTTTACAGCGAGTATAAATGCTATGTATACAAGATTAAAAAATGAAGGAATAGATGTTGGAATGTTACATAGTAAAGCTGAATATTTTTTATCAAAAGAATTAGATAATATAAATGTAAAACAAGAATATCAAACATTTAAAAACTTAATTAAACAAGTTACAGTATGTACAATATTTCAAATAGTTAAAGCATTCTTTAATTGTAAATTTAGTGAAATGATATTATCTATGTTTGAAAATTCTATTTTTATAATTGATGAAATACATGCTTTTGATACCAAAACTCTTTGTTATATATTAGAGAGTTTAAAATATTTAAAAGATAACTATAATATTAGTATATGTATCATGAGTGCAAGTATACCGCAACCATTAATAGATTTAATTCAAAATAAACTAAGTATATATAAGATAATATCTCCTACAATAAAAGAGAACTATATACAAAGACATAAATTGCATTATAAAAATTATTTTATAGAAAATGATTTTGAACATATAAAAAATCAATTATTAAGCACAAATAAAAAAGTATTGATATGTGTTAATACAGTACAGAAAGCTATTGACACTTATTACTATTTTGAAAAATTTTGTATTCATAATAAGATAAATATTAAGATGTTACATGGTAAATTTAATGCTCGAAGTAGAGAAAGGATAGAAAAAGAATTATACGATAAATCAAACAATATAAAATTACTTATAGGAACCCAAGCATTAGAAGTGAGTTTAAATATAGATTATGATGAATTATATACAGAAATTGCTCCTATAGATTCATTAATTCAAAGATTTGGAAGGGTAAATAGAAAAAGAATAGTAACTGATATCAAAAATATATACATATATAATTGTGATTACAAAAATATACCATTTTACGATAAAGAAATATTAAACAATACCTGTAAAACTATACAAAACATTGATATCCTTAATGAAAATAAAGTACAAGAATATTTAAATCATGTATATCAAAATATGGATATTGAAACTTATAATAAATATGCAAATTTATATGTTAATTCAGTTATAAATGAATATAAAGTATCTCATTATGATAAGAATTATAGTGACAAAATGATTGAAGGAGATAATTATTCAGTAATATGTATCAATCTAAAAAACGAATATGATACCTATATTGCTAATAATGATTATTTAACTGCAAATAGTCTGACTGTAAATTTAAGCAAAGGACAATATTACAAGTTAAAACAAAAGGGATTAATAGATAATAATGATATTTGCTATATAAACTACAATGAAGATATAGGTTTAGATATAAGTAAGTTTGAATAAAACCCAATAAAAATCAATTTTTATAGTGTGTAAATAAAATAAATATAATAATTAAAGGAGAAAATATGAAAAAATTTAAATGTATTGAGGTTACATTAGAAAATTCTGAGTATTATATAATACCTGCTAAATGTATAGACAGAATGAATGTTGATGGATTTAAAAAAAAATACTATATTCAAGGTGATTATGGTGATTGTTCTACATCTCTTAGAGCTTATAGTTTTTTATTATCTGTTAAGAATTTAAAGGATATAAAAGCATATTGGGAATGGAGCAAGCCATTTTCCGAAAGAATATTTACAGGTGGAGATATTACTGCTGTAGCTATTTGTTATGAAGACAACTCTAATTTTACTTTCTATGTTCCTTGGAATTATAAAAATGATCAATCCAATTCATGGCAGACAGTAAGAAAGAATCAAGATGAATCAATGAAAATTGAAATTAAAAAACCGAGAGATATAAGACAATAAAAAGCCAATTTTATGGGGTAAAGCGAGTAAATATAATAAAGGAGATAAAATAAAATGAGAAGTGCAAAGGAATCAGATAATTTTCCATATAATATGAAAACAGTTTGTTACTTTGAGGTCGATAAACAGGGTAATACAAATCATATTCATCATAAAAATAAGTCTGATAAACAAGGAGTTTTTGAATCTTATTTACGAGCAGTAAAAAAAGATACAACATTATATGCTGTTTGGCCTGGGAATTGGAGTAGTGACTTGTTTATTATTGATGATCTTGACGCTTTTGCAAAAGCATTTAATTTTTAAATGATATCTACGATACAAATATATTATACATAGATAAGGACAAAACCATGGAAAATATATTAATAACCCCACAGAAGTTATATGAATATCTAAATAAAGATAAAAAAGAAATTATAGGAATACATGCTGTTCGTGCTTTGGCTAAACGCAAAGATTTTCCTGCTTTAAAAATTGGTGGTAAATACTATATAATAGAGAACAAGGTTGATGAATGGTTTAATAAACAAGCAGAAAAGTTTTGGTGTAATAAATAGTGTCAAAAATAAGAATTAGTGTACAATTAGTGTCAAGTATTTCATCATAAACCTTATAACCATTATGTATCAATACTTACAAGACTTATGATATGAGGTCTGCAAAACCTTTATCCCCAGTCCGAATCTGGGTGGCGCCTCCAAAATAAACGACCCACAAGTTGCTTGATATAAGCGGTTTGTGGGTTTTTTATTGCTTAAATATATACTCTAAACTCCCTTTTACTTTACAACCATTTACAAGTTTTTATATAGTTTTATAACGGTATTGGTGTCAAAATTGGTGTATAAACCTTGATTAAAAATATACCTCATGTTATAATTTTCATGAGGTGAAAATAATGAAGGAAAAAACAATAAAAGAAAAGAAAAATACTAGGAGAGGAAATGGAGAAGGAAGTATATTCCAAAGAAAAGATGATCGTTGGTGTGCAAAAATTCAAACTGGTACTTCTGAATCAGGAACACCTATCATTAAAACTTTTTATGGAAAAGAACGAAAAGAAGTTGTGGCAAAATTAAAAGAATATCATTTATTACAATCTCAAGGATTAGATAACTTAGCAAACGATACTTTAAAAGATTATATTTTAAGTTGGCTAAAATTAACAAAAACAAATGATCTTAAACCATTATCATATGATAGATTAGAATCAACCATTAATAATCATATAATACCAAATATTGGACATTATGAATTAAATAAACTTACAGCACCTGTTATACAGGAAGAATTAATCAATAAAATGGTGGAAGATGGAAAGTCTTACTCATCAATAAAAAAAGCTTATGATGCCATCAATGCTTGTATGAAATATGCTGCTGACAATAGAAAGGTAATATTTAATCCTGTTAATACAGTAACCAAACCTTCTTCTTCTAAATTTAAAAAGAAAGAGATTGAAATATTTACTGATAATGAAAAAGAAAAATTTGAAGAAGTATGTTTGACAAAATATAATAATAACGAATTCATATTTAAAAAAGGATATGGATTTATATTAATGCTCTATATCGGTGTAAGAATGTCTGAAGCATTAGCATTAAGATGGTTAGATGTTGATATCGAAAATAAAAGAATAAATGTGAAGAACAGTATCATTATAACCAAAAATAGAAAACGAAAAGATGAATCATCTCCCAAAAATATTATGGTTCACCAAGATACCACAAAAACCCCAAAAGGAAATAGATCAATACAGTTAAGTAAAAAGGCTTTAAATGCTCTTATAGAACTTAATAAGATGTATCATTATACACCAGATAGCTATATATTTTTTACAAACAATAATACACCAATAAGACCAAGGAATTTACAAAATACTTTTGATGCTATTTTAGAGAGAGCAGGGATTAAGCATAAAGGACTTCATGTATTAAGACATACTTTTGCTTCCATGCTTTTTAAAAAAGGAATAGATGTAAAAACCGTAAGTGAATTGTTAGGTCATGCAGATGTGAGAATAACTTATGAAACATATATACATTTAATTCAAGAACAAAAAAATAAGGCTATTGATTTATTGGATGATATGTAATTGGTAAAATAAAAACGTAAAAAAATAGGGATACAGAATAATTTAATATTCTTGTATCCCTATTATATTTGTTTATTTAATAAAATATTCTATCACCTGGTCTATTAATTCTACTACTGCCTGATCTGGAGTTATTCCATTTTCTTCACATATACTAAGTGCCTTTTCAGCAACTAATTCTTTCTGTTGATGAATAGAATCTACCTGCTCAAATTCATTGACAAATTTTATTCCTTCGATTACGTAATTGATAACAACTGAAATCTCTCCCTTATATTTTACGTTCCCTTTAGCAACAATTAAATCAACTACCTGAAGTATTAATTTTGCTAATTCTATCTCAGAGTCCTTGATATTGAATCTTCGTCTTAACCAAATTCCAACTATAGCGATTCCTGCTATACCAATTGCAATTGCCAAATAAATTCCTAACTGTAATAATACGTCCATGATACACCTAACCTTTCTTAATTTAACCTTATTTTTTATTTATAGTTCATACAAGAATATGGACTTAATGTTTGTACATACCAAAACCTATACTAAAACCAAAACAAATAAAAAATCTATTTTATTTGGTTTTTATACTGACATTTCTTCGATAAGTAAATTTCTGAGAATTGTTATATATTCTTGAAGTACAGCCTTTTCAGAATCACTTTTATCCTTCATGAATTCTAAATCGTTTACATCACGATTGATGTAGTTCATAATTAACATAATTGTATTTATCCTTTTCTGGTTTTCTTCGCTTCTCCAAGTGATATTTGAGTACTTTGGATGTGTTATATTGAACATACAATCACATCCTAATCTAAAATATTTTTAATGGCATTCAATTTACTTGTGAGTGCATTATTATCTTTACTTAATTGTTCACACTTAGATTTATAATCTAGTTCTATAAATGGATTTGTATACTTTTCTGAGCAAAATCCATCCTGATCTTGATAGACAACTCTTATCCAACCATTACCAACTTCACCTGTACATACAATGACTTCATCGGCCTTAAATTGTCCAAGAATTTTTCCATCTGTACTAGGTGAAGTTCTAACATTTAATGTAGTAGTTACTATTCTTTTACAAGTATAAACTTTATCCATTATCACTTCTGATTCACTTCCTTCTTGCTTATTATTTATTTTATTTATGATTCTGTTTTTGAAATCTTCCCATGATTTAGGATTATCAATAAATGGTTTTGGACATATCTTACCTGATAAATCTTGGTGCTTATAAATTCTATCTATAGGAATATTATATTTAATCATATCTTGTGCAATAATCTCTATAGCATTGTTACAAGCCATTTGCCAATCAGCATTAGAATTTTTAATGGTATCATTATTACAAATTTCATAATTAATAGTTAAATAATTCTGTTTATGATTAAATATATCATATGCTATTTTTGTTTGCCCCTTATATCCATTGTTATAAGGTAACTGCCTATCTCCGCAACCCCATGACACTTCATTTTGAGGGATTACTAATGTCGCACTATCTTGATCTATAATCCATTGAGTAGAACCATATCTAAATTTATCAATACCATTTGATTCATATATAACTCCATTTTTGACAATATACTTTCTTGCAAAATAATTAGCGTTTGCTGTATCTGTTGCGGAAGGTGCATCATTAGCTGTATAATGTACAATCACAGCTATAGGAATTGTTTTTGTTCCTGCTCTATTTGGATGACCTACAGGAATTAGTTGTTCATTTATTTTTACCATATTTTTCACTTCCTTTAATTCCACCATAAGATGTTTGTTAATCTCCTAGACGTTGAAAATATCAACTTCCCTAATAATCCTAAATTGACGCTTCCTCCACTGTCAAGGCATATGGCATTACCATCACAACCTAAGTTTTTCATAGTAGAAACAGCCCTTTGAGCATTACTAGAAGGTCTTACAGTAATTACTATTTTATTAGTAACCTTATTATAGCCAATAGCAATTCTGTTCGTTGTATAACCTACCTGATTAGGGTCAAATCCCTCTTTCTTTATTCCAGAAATTACATCCATACCAGTAGGGAATAAGTTAAACCCTTGACAACAGAACCATATCTTATCAAGTTCAGCTACAATTTCTGAATCATATTTCCAACCTACGAAAACTGAACCATCTTTGTAGACTATCAAACTGCCTTTTGGATTCCCTTTCCATATTTTATATTCATGTCTTTCTGATAAAACTTTGCCTTCAGATATTAACCAACCAACTGTTTTACTACCTGAGAAAAAATTACAATTGATGAAATTTTTAAATTTCTTAATAATTGATTTTCCTGTAGCAGAAACTAATGATGCACGAATTTCTAATGGGTCAAGTTCTATAACATGTGTAATAAATACTTTGTAATATTTCAATTAAATCATCTCCTTCAACCTTGAGACTCTTGATTTTCTGTTGATTCTGTAGGTATATCTGTAGCCTTGGATGTAATATTGTTCTCTATACCTTTTGCTACATTTTCAATCAAACTCTTACCAAAATATGAACCTAAAATAACTAGGAATGCAGTATTTACATAATCGACCACTACATTAATTGTATTGCCTGTAATTAAATAGATAATTATATCTGCTATAATTACCATAATCCAAAACGCAACTATCAATGCTGTGAGTTTTTTAGAGGTTGTTGTTTTTTTGAAAGATTCAATTATTTTCTTAAACATGATTTCACTTCCTTTTATTATATTTGTTTACTTATTTTCCTTTAGTTTATAACAAACACAGCCACTACCAAACTTTTTCTTGACTGTCTGAATATACGCTAAACCTTTTTCACATTGCTCTAAACACGCAATACACTTATCTGAAGTAACTAGGATGCTTTTCTGACTTTTTTGCTTTACATCTGGATTTGTTTTACTTGGTTTTGCTGGAGCCATTGGATTTTTCCTCCTTTTATTATATTTGTTCAATTAGTGTTTTTCTTCTTATAATTTTCAACATCTTCATAAGTATATAACTCCAAATTAAAAAGGTCTAATGTATCTATGTTAAGTTCTTTACCTGTAGAATAATATTCTGGATTTATGTATATAGCCTTCTTGTGACCAGACTGTACCAACTTTAATAAATTCTTCTGTTCAAGTGTTTTCAAAGCATCCCTAATTGTTCTTTCAGTTAAAGACACTAATGGTTCTAATTCCTTAAAAGAAGGTACAATATTATTTAGCATTATACAGTTTGAGGGATGTTGTGCAAAATCTCTAAGAACATAATAAACAAGTTTTTCATTTTTATCTAATTTCATATCAACAATATCAGTAATTTTATTCCTAAATACAAAATTAGCATTTAATCGATTTGTTCCATCCCCACAATTAGGTCTGCTTGCTTCTATTGAAATGTTATAGCCATAATTACTATCGTAACATTTTGTTTTGTTAATCCATTTCTGTTCTGCTGAAAATAATAAATCCTCATCTGAAACAAGTTCAACAACTTCAAATTTAAAATTATCCTTTCCATGCTTTTTCCAAGAATTTTGCAAATAATTATTACAATGTTTATTCTTGTTTAGTTGATTTTGATGCTGTAACCATCTGCCATGAATATCAACACTACTACCTATGTATATTTTATTATTTGTAATATTAGTAATCTTGTAAATTCCCATAATATTTGTATTCATTTAAAATTCCTCCATTTTCATTTTCTCTAATAATGTGAAATGTCCCATATGGCGTTTAAAACCCTTGATTTCTCGTCACCTCATGAGACATTAAAGGTACATAAAATCGCCTTCTAAGCCTTGATTTGATTGTTTTTAGTTGCTTTATCTCTATTACTTCTAATGCTTTCGCTAGGTTCATAACCTGATGCGCGAAATAGGGAAGGAATAATCATATTTATTTGTTGTCCTGCGTACATCAAACTAGGATTAACCAAATAAAAAACATCCCTTTCATATGGGATGCTATAAATACATTTCTTTTCTTCTAAGGTTTTCATATTTCGTTGAACAGTTTTTCTTTCTATTCCTAATAATTCAGCAAGTCTTTTTTGATTAAGTGGGTCATCTTCTTCATCAACCAACAAATTATTTTCCCATAATAAATAAGGTGAAAGTGAATATAAAAAAAGAACTTCGGTTCTTGTCAAACCATAAAGTTCTTTTGCGTATTCTATTTCGTTATTAAATATTTTTGTGAAATGTGCCTTAGGTTTCCAGTGTTTTAATGATGTATCTTTTACAAATAAACTTGTATTTACATTTTCGAATTTTGTATTTGAAATTATATTATCTACTAGAAAACCACTTACCAAATTTCTAACTTCTTGTTCTTTATTTGTATCTGCATCAATAATCATTACACTTGATAAGATACGATGTGCTTTATCGTTCATATTTCGTCATCTCCATCATCTCTAAAAAACCATTAGTGTTTATATTTATCTAGTTCCTTTCTCAATCTAGTGAGAGCAGAAGTGAATTTTCTCATGTTAACCATTGCCTGATAATTAATAAAATCATTAAGCAATTTTTTCAATAATTCATCGTTTGAGTTTATAAAATTAAAATAAACTCCTTCTTGTTTCTTTTCAGAATCAACAAATTTAAAATCAGAACTTAGCAATAAAGATGCTAAATAGAAATCCTTTGTTGAATAAATAGTTGTCATAATCATCATCTCTCTTTCTTATATTATTATATCACTTTAGTTAAAATTAATCAATATTTAGTTATAATTATATTCGTTGCTTCAGCAACGATAAAACTAATAGGGATGTGGTTTTCATCCCTATTAGTTACATCCCTTTGTCTTTAAAACATCCCAATAAAAGTACTGATTTATTGAGTTTCCATTTCCCAATAAAATCTATGTTTTAATGTGTTGTTAGAATATTTTATAGTGTGGAAAATCTTCATCCATCAACAAGTACCTTAATAAATCTGATAAGAAAATTGCCAACGCCGAAAGTGGAATCCATGCTAAACAAAAATACAATTGAATTACTCCCAATATATTAAATGCCATATTAGAATAATCCCAAAGTATCCAACCTAAACTACGAAATAATAATCCACTGAAGAACTCAATACTAATTGAAAAAATAGTTGCTAGTCCAACTTGTTGATAAAGAGGCATAGACCAAGGCACATATTCATTTAAGCTATCAATGAGAAATGTAATAATCATTGCTACAACTACCATTTGCCAATAAGAATAACCTCTAAACCATACCTCAATACCATAATATATTAATCCTAAAATAAGAAAGAGGACTAAATGTTTAAATATAGCCCTCAATACGCTTACCATACCCAATTCTCCAATTCCTCAACCGTTCTTACCTCATCCAAAGCCCAAATCCTCAGTTCATAAAACCTATTTTTCTTTTCTGCTAAATGAGTTTCCATGTCTTCTCCAAGAGCAATCATCTGATTAGGACTAAATGCAAAACACTGTAAAGCAACTTGATTTTTCCATGCTAATGCTTCTAATGCCACATCTGCGAGTTCAGGATTTGATTGTTTGATTAATTGAGCTTTAAAAAACTTACCCATTATCCATTGCTGGTCTTCATCTTTTTTACAACCAAAATGAAGAGATTCACCTAAACAATCAGAATAAAACTCATTGACTATTTTGTATTCACATTGAGTAGCCATTGCTGAAATGACTGATTGACGAATGGATTCGATGTTAATAGTTTCTGGTTTACCATTTGGATATATTTCTTTCCATTTATTTAGTATCTCAACTTCGTTTCCAAAGTTTTCTGCTAGTGGATAACATCCACCATCTACCATTAACATATTGTCTTGAATATTTACCTCATTAATATTGCAAAGAACAATTTCTTCTCCTTCATATGGTTGGAAATAAAGAATATTATTTTCATCTATTCTACATTGATTTCTCATAATTTAAATCCTCCCGCGACAGTCTGCAATGACTTTAACATTTACCCACCCACCATATGCCAATAAATTTGATTGTATAGTAGCATCAGTTCCTACATATGTTGCATAAATAAGTAAATTGTTAGTATCTATAATTGTTGTTCTAATTAAAATGTTCGACAATGGGATTGTCGTATAACTGCCCGAACCATTAAAAGCAACACCACTGTTTGCTTTTAGATTAATTACCGGCACCGCCTTTTTAGGAGACATTTTTAATTGCAAGTAGCAAATATATGGAGCAGTTGAATCTGCCCTTAACCACCTACCAACAATGTATAGACTTTTAAACTCCTCGTATATACTTAAATCCACTAATGAATCAAGACTGATATTCTTTTGCTGCTTTTCCTCCAGTGCCTTTCCCATAGCCGTAATACTACTAAAAACATCCTGTGCATACTGCATTGCAAGGTTACCAAATGACTGAACATGAAGAGTTTTTAGTATTTGATATTTTACTGTATATACTGCATTTACATTGAAATTTACCACGGCTGTATACGCTCGTAAATTTCCATATGTATATGTTAAATTGCTATCTAATGTCCATAGCGAATCAAACAAACTATTTTTATTTATATGAAATATAGTTTCTGCCTTATATTGCAGCAAATCTGCATAACGATTATCATTTATAAAATAATTTGATGTTACATTTATAGGATTCGCAACTTCCTCCAACACCATCCCCGAATCCACCGTCACATAATTATCTCCAGGCACAAGTCCCCAAATACTGCCATGAACATGTACATTTACATCGGTTATCGGTTCAGGATTTGCCAATTTGTAATGTAGCCTGTAGCCTTCATAACCGCTTGCTATATTAGCTTTAACAAAGTCAATAGTTTGTGCTGTAGGTACAGTTACACCATCTACTACACTTACCCATGCTGTATAACGTGTACCATCATTGGCTGTAGCCTTCCACCCATTCATAAATGCTTTAACTTCATCAGAATTAGGGGCTATAGACTCTGCAAAGCCAGTGTCTGTGTCTGCTACGGCAATATGTACTTTTGTGGCATCAGCATTACCCATAGCATATGTATTACTTTCATCAACTTCAAGTTTAAATCGTACAATATCTCCGTTATTTTTTACAAAATGTGTATTTCCTGCACCATAACTAGCAGATAAACCGATAGGGAAACCATATGAACAAGTCATTCTTTTCCATCCAGTCCCATCTGCCGCATATATCCAATCATAATCCTTACCATACAACGTTCTATGTTTCCAATTCAACAACCCTGATACCTGACCATCTTTCACAGTCACAGTATCGTCATCTGTGAATTGACCTTCTATGACAAAACGCTGTAAGTCACAGGATAGGTAAGTTGTTGGGGCTGTCGTGCCTTCTGTGAGTATTATGGAATCAAAATATGAAGTTTCTGCATCTGCGTTTCTTATTGCTGCCCATATTTCTGTGTTAGCACCACTATTAAAAGAACCTGCTCCTATTTTAAGAACAGTTGTCGCATCGGAATGATATACTCTAGCAGAAACACCTGAACCAGTTACATTTGCAGTAAAATAATAATCTGTATTTAGTTTTACTTTGATTTTCTGTTTTACTAGACTCGCAGCAGTAGTCACAATCTTAAATCTATCATTTTCTATAGATAGAGTGACACTACTATCATGTAGAATCCAATACCCAACACCTTCCTCACCGTTACCGTTCCTAATCATGTTATATCTGCGATTTTCAAAGTACGGATTTTGTAAAGCTGCGTAGGATTCGACATATGGGTATTTTGCTAGGAGTTCAGATTCGGTTAATGCATAGTCTGCTGCGGAGATTTCGTTAAACATTACTCCATCAGCATAAGCATATTGAGTACTTGCTCCAGTTACATATAAAGTTATAGTATTTGCAACATTTAAATCAGATGGTTGTAATTTCATTACGGTTCTTGTAAATGCAGTAGTATCTGTAATAAAAGGCCCCGATTTCGATACACCTCCACCTGTTGCACTTTTATATAGACGCACATTAGTTGCATTCCCATTTTTTAAATATGCAGACATCATATAATATTTACTTACATCTACATTAAGTGTTGACAATGTTTTATATGCAGAACCTGCTGTCGATGTTAAGGTTATCTTAATACCATTACTTCCAAATATCTTATTTGTTGAATCTAAAGATAATGTAGCAGAAGAACCCGACCACTTACTTACATCTTCACAATCCCCATCTTTACCTAGCAGATTGACAATAGTCATTCCAGTGAAGCTTATTCCGGGGAATGCTATTACTTCACCTGTATGAGTTATCACACCATTCATACCATAAATAAAGGTAGGGGAGTTGATTGTGCCAGAATCAAGTTTGTTGTTGATTTCGTTAATGTTGTCTGAATTTCCTTTTACCGTTTCTGTTGTTCTTCCTGTACCTGCTAAATTGTCTATATCATTATTTAATTGCGTAATTTGACTACTGTTTAATATTGAAATATATTCCCATGCACTACCACTCCATTTATAAAATTTTCCTGTATCTTCGCATTGTGCAGTCCAATTTTTTTCTGGAGTTGGATAGATGGTTGAGAGTGCTGTGAAGGTAGAAACAGGTGTTTTATAAGTTATTGCTATGAGATCATATAATGTTTGATTTACATTACCAATTCCATCCAAATTTGTATAAATACGAGTGGATGGAGTATAAATTATCCCTCTTCCGGCATAACTATCAATATTTATAGTGTTTCCTTCTTTTGAAGAATGGAACGTTAAGATTCCATTTTGGTAGTTACAGCGGAATTGCGTAGCTAATGTAAGAGTTTCATGTTGTTCTATTTCAGTATATCCAGTAATCAAAATTCTGTTCAGTTTATTTGGAATTTGATCCAAAACGACCATTTGGTTAATGACTTGCTTTGATTCATTTATAATCGGTTCAGTAATAGCATTTCCATTTGAATCTGTATTGAATCTAATTACGATAGGGGATTTAAAGTCAATTATCATATTTTTATGCCTCCTTTTTATGATTTTCTATAATAAAAACCTTGCAAAATATTAAGTAAATTAATAAATATCATTAAAATTCACTTAAATTTGCAAGGTTCATCTTCTTAAATTTCAATTTTTATCCAATAAAATGTCACTTTTATGGGGTTATTATCTTGTTGAACAAGTTGTTAAACATGGATTAGTATGACTTGTGAATAAATCTTTACTAAATTCTTCAAATAATATATTTTTGTCTTTCACAATTGATGTTTTCAATAATACTTTATTTATATTTTCTGTTTCATTAGGAACAAAAAGTAATAATTTAATAAGATGATTTTTATCTGAATTTTCAGTTTCAGAACAACCCCAAGATTGATTTTTATTCTCTATTTTAATACTTACTTGATATGAACTACAAATTTGACACAAATCCTTAGTTTGAATTTTAATAGTGTTCCATCCTATATTAATATACTTTGTTATATCACCATTTAATAATTGATTATTTACCAATTTATTATTGACAAATAAAGATAATTCACTTATTTTCATTAAAATTTTGGCGAGGAAACCACTTCCCTTTAGGGGAGTGGAGGAATCGCCTTTCTCCTCTCAATTAATAAACTATTTCTTTTACTTACTAATTCTAAATCCTTATAACTTGCAGATTTATGAATACTTGTTCTATCAAGTTTTCTCAAATCAAAATATCCACTACTTCTTCTTCCAAATATAAAACACTCCTGTCCTTTGTATTTGACCTTATCAAATAATCTAAATCCTTTTACCTCATATGGTGCTTGATTTAGTTTTTTGATTCCACCTTTTAAGATATTTGCTTTGTGTATTTGTCTATTGTGTTTTCTTACTTGCTTAATATAATAATAGCTATCCAATCTTTTAACTAATGGATTACCACTAATGCACAATGCATCAATCCTATGTTCTTTTGGTAGTTTATTTTCAATTCTTGTGTTCTTAGTTATATACCCATATGTCAAACTTACATTGGGATATATTTCTTTAAGTTTATTATAAAATGCCCATCTCATAATACCCATAAAAGCCGCATCTCTAAATGATTTGCCACGTTTTAGATTAAGTTTTAATTTACCTAAATGATAATCATCATGACATTCTTTACATAAAGTTATTAGATTATTCGGTGTATCTCCCCCTGTCTTCCTTGATTCTATATGATGTGTTCGTAATATTTTATTCTTACAACCTTTTTTACCTTGACATTGGTGTCCATCCCTGAATAATACATATTCTCTTGCATTCCATCCCATCATTTCACCTTGCTGATATTCTTCACCCTGTATATCAGGATTCTTAATCTTTTGAATATCAAATGATGCTACTTCAACTATAATTTTAGATATAGGCAGTATCTTATAAAGTTTCTCAACAATACTCAAATGTGTTTGTATTTTGTTTTCAATACTAGGTGCAAGCCATCCTTTGTTTTTACTACCTACACGATTGAGAAACCTAGCTTTTCTATATCTAAGTCTGTTTCTTCTTGTGCGTCTATTTTGTCTACGAGTAGCCAGTAAATCTACAATATCATTCCTCAATTCAACCTCTGATGAATATAATTCTTGTTTATCAGTAGTAGCAGATATACCTATTATCTTACTTCCTGCATCAATTCCAAGAGTAATATCTTGCACTTGATTTTCACATTCAAAAATCAATTGAATAGTGAAAGGTTCTTTCTTAATTACTCTTGCAAGATTGTCTCTAAGTAACTTTCTTGCTTTTGCTTCTTTACAAGGCATAATTGGATTGCCTTGAATATTTAATACATATACCATTTTGTTTTTAAAACCTCCGTATATTAGAGTTAATATCCTTAGACAATGTTGTAAAGGCTTGTTGTATATAGTACACCGTTCCTACCTCTTAGAACTTTTAATACTATACGATAGAGCCAAGAACTAGGATAAATATTCTTGGGTATCATGACCTAAACAACGTAGCTTTTCGCTTAGTCTAGTCAATCAGACTTTTGCAAGCCCCGACCCTTTAGGGTCGTGGGTGGTTGACTATTGCTACCTCTTTTCCTAATAAAATTGTATTATTATATTTACTTAATTTACTGAGAAATTTCCACACAGCAAAAAGACCCCACTAGTTAGGTGCGGTCTTATATACAATATTTTTTAATTAATTGTTTTATTTCTGAATCATTTGGAATTTTATTATCATCTTTCTTATAATATATAGTTACTAAAAAAATAATTTTATTATTATCTTCAACTAAATATATAAGGCGATAACCATTTGATTTTCCAACTCCAGTATTTGAATTTTTTGCTCTTATCTTGTAAGCAACTCTATTTTCATCTAAATCTAAATTTCCAATTATCGTACCATTAAATATACCTTTTTTCAAATCATCTTTAATATTCTCAATATCTTTAGGAAATTTTGTGAACTTTTTGCTCTTAATATAATATTTCACTTCATCATTAAATGTATCCGTATGATGAAGTGAATAATAAATCAATTCTTCATTTTGATTCATCTTCAACTTCCTTTGCCCACTTTTCCCATTCTGTAAAAGATTCATCAACAGTTTTTAATTGCCTTTTGCCTTCTTTAAATTCTTTAATCTGTTTAAAACTTTCTTCAATAGACTCTAATATTGTAAAAGGTCTTTCTACTATAGCATTCATATCTCTATTTTTCCTCCTATAGTGCATATATCATCACCTCAATTAGTAAGTATATGCTATTTTTATAATGATTATACCATAAATAAGATTTAATTGCAAATTTTTTACTTTCCCTTTAATTGCCTAATAATCCATTTAGTTACTGTTCACAGGGGAGGAACCGCCCCAACAAATATAAAGCCGACATGGAACTCCCACATGTCGGCGAAAATTTGCTCCGTAAAATCAACCGAAAATGTCGGCGACACTTCTATAAACATTAACCTTGCGAGAGCACAACTGCGCTAACATGGTAAAACTCTGGCATAGGTAATCAAGGGTGCTAAAGCTTCTGAAAGACATGACTTGTCTTTGTTTTCGCTTGAATATTCTGAGCAGGCGCTCCGCAATATTGTTTGATGTTGGAACATTTTTGTCATGTAAGAACAGAAGATGTGCTTCCCTAAATTCCCGTAACCTCTCTTTTAGATTGAACCCATCTTTGTAATATTTGCTGGGCGGTTCGTAATCGTACTCCGCGTCTGCAATATCAAGGATTTGCCCAAACCTTTCCTCGAATCCTGCGACTTTGACAGGATCTAAATCCTCTTCAAGATCTAAACTGTTGCGGTAGTGTATCATCTCCCTCAGAAGTTCCCGCATCAATGTGCTCCATGTTAGGTTCTTCTCGTTTTGTATGCTGTCCAAAAGATATCGCAGTATATGTATTAAACATTCTTGGTGCAAGCGTCCATAACTGTAGAAAGTCTTGTCATGATCGTGCACAAGGGTGTTTGGGTTTAGCTCGGCCGGTGTGTCCTTAATACCTTCATGGCCTTTGTGTTTCCGCGCAAAATATGCTGCATTTTGCGGCGTGGCGCAGACGGCAACGTTGACATTCTTTCCGTTCACTTTGGCGGTTGTGAAATCTATATGTAACACCGGGGCGACTACGAGGTTTGAAAACGCCTCTGCTTGCTCTGCCTTAGATTTCTCCGAGAACTCACGGCTTAAGCCACAAACCATGCCTTTTGAGATCTGTAATGCCCCATCTGTCACTTCTGATAGGAACTCGCACGTTTTGTCCATTGAGACATTACAATGGTTGTTTAACAAAAACGCAAACGCCTTGACGCTCCCATCGTAGTTTACATCATTCTCCACGCCTGCTTGGAAATCAGCATATACAAGCTTTCCCGTCTTTATGTTCCTGAATTCCAGGGTGACATATTCCTCAGTGTACGGCAGTACCTTTACACCTACCCGCTGCCTCTTGATTATTCTGCCGGTCGCTTCGTAATCCGGATTGTCCGCGTATTCCCTCGGTGGCGGGATTTCTATCACTTCGGTCGCTTTTTGTTTCTTGCGACCGTGTCCCTCATGACCCAATTGCCCACCAGGCGCTTTGCCTGACTTTTCGCGGTTGTTGGTGATTGGTTTGTGGTTTGGTTTCATAGACGATGGGATCGAAGAGTTTTCGTGGGTTTTCTTTATCTGCGATAGTAGCTTTTGGTTTTTGGCGCGTTCTTCTTCCAACTCGGTTTGAATTGCATAATGTTCCCGTTTCAACGCTAAGTTTTCATCCTTAAGCTCGTCGACACGCCTCTCGGCTTTGAGAGCCCGTTCTTCAAGAGCTTTATTGATGCGCTCCTTATTGTGGATTGCCTTAGCGTGTTCCTCCTGTAAGTCCTCAAATACCTGCATCCAGTTGTTGCGGACGGTCACCATCTCGCTGCGGGAGTCGGCAAGTTCGTTCCGCAGCTTTTTTACCTCGCGGTTTCTTTCATCGAGCATTGCTTGGAAGCTTGAATTCATCTTTACATATTTTTCGCCAGACTTAAAAGCATCTACTTCATGTTGAAGATGCTTTACCTTATATTGCAAATCTGTGATGAATTCAAATCTTCCGAACAACATACATTACTCACCCTTCTTCTTTAGTTTTTTGAGTTCTTCTTTCAGCGCCGTCACCAAAGTTTCCTGCGCTGCGTATTTTTTCAACAGTTTCTCATACAGTGATTTGTAGTCTGGCTCCTTATCAACGGTTTCCTTGAGCTTCCCGTCTCTATTCCTACCGTCCGTCGGCACAATCTCGCCGGTTTCTTTGTTAAGCCTCCCGATCAGTTTGCGCTTCGCCCGAGTCATTTTCTTTTCTTTGTCCCAATAGGAATAAGACTCGTATGCGTAAGTGATACCGGAGCGCTTGTCGTATTGGTATATAACAGCCATAATCAAGACCTCCTCAGATAAATATGGTTATGTGTTAAGTATATCACATAACCATATTTATGTCAATAAAAAATGCAAAAAAACCTTGAAATTTCAATGGTTTCAAAGTCTTTTTGCTACTGATGATTCTATGTTTTGGGTTACGAGTTGATTATTGCGACACAATTTATTTTAAACTGCTTAAGGGGGTGTGAACAGTAACTCCATTTACATATTCAACACCACCTTACCAGAAGTACCGATCTCAAGATACTCGTTTTCTGTAAAACTAATATGTATTAAGTCATGGTTTTTTAACTCAATCTGGTAGTAATGTGTTGAATAGAATACCTTACTAATGTTTTCTTCTCTTATGGATATCTCAGGTCTAGAAATGTCCCAGTTTAAAAATACAAGCAATCCCATATCATCACTTGAAAGTAAATTCAATTGGTCAAAATTACAACCAATATTAATATGTTCTCCCATGAATTCTATGGATGCTGGATTTCCTTTGTACCGCTTGATGTCTTTCTTGAATTCTAAGACTGATAGGGGAGTGAGTTGGGTTTCTTTTGATTTTTTGAGTTTGGATTTTCTGATTGATTTTGTACACATAATAAAAACCTCCATATACATTTCGTTAAGGCAATATTTACCTTACAAAATATAGTATAAAGGATATTTACTGTTATAACAATGTTGTAACAACGTGATAACAAAGCATTATAATCAATTAGCTCAAACTATCTTCACTTTACTTCTAATATTTAACGATTCCTTGATTTTTCAAAATATTTTCCATTGCTTTTACTTTGGCTTCAAGTTCACTTAATCTTTTATATAATTCAATCTCTGGCTGTGTTGTTTCCATAATGTATGATTTAGTTGAATCTTCAAATTTATATTTGTTAATGTTGTTTACTGTTTCAACAATATATTGTCTTAAATAATCTGAAGCATTAGTACCTTTGGTATCAAGTAATTTTATGAATTTTTCTTTTAATTCTGTATTGATCCTAACAACTATTTTATCATCTTTAATAATTTTATCATCTATTGAATCTTCTCTGCTTATAATCTTAATCATATTATAATCCTCCATTCACCATTATATTATATATGTATTAAAATTTCAAATAGGGAATAGAGGTTAAAAATTTAACATAATTAATTATACCACACAAAACGTAATATTGTCAAGAGTCATTATATTTGTTTTGTTAAAATATTTAGAAAGAAAGATTAAATCTCTCTTTCTAATAGCCAATTCTCATAGCTTCAGCCATATTACCTTGATTATCCTCATATATACTTTTTGGTATTTTACATTTTACATAAACCTCAACAACATTAAGGTCTTTTAACTTTTGAAACAATTTCTTAAAACTATCACGATGACAATAAATATACCACGAATCAGAAAACCTTCCACCGACAGGTTCAACTCTCATACAAAAATAATCTTTCTCTATGTCTGAATCAAATCCGTAATTATAATAATCATCTAATTCAGCATAACCTTCTAATCCAAATTCTTTATCAAGATTATTAACCATATCAAATTGCAAATCTTTTGCTGTTAAAGTTAATGAATTATCCTTCATAAACTTCTCAAAACCAACTGGTTCTGGTATGGGAGTTGCAGTAGGAATTGAGGTAACAATAGTTTCAGTTATAGAAGTGGCATTAGTTTCAATGTCTGAACATCCGATAAGTAATAAAGATATCGATAATATTAAAACAACACCTAAAGTAAACCATTTAATTCTTTTCATAACAAATACCTCCAGAATATTATAATATTTCTTATATATAGTATATCATAGTTTTACAGTATGTAAATATTTGTTATGAAATGGTAACGTTTTCTAAACTACTATAATAAGGAAGTAATTACTTTTATATTTATCCCAACATATTTAGTTCATCTTACCAATAAAATAAATTTTTAAAAATATTATATTTATTTTGTTAAAACCCTTTACAAATTTTTCCCATAGTAGTATAATGGTATTGTAAGACAAATACGAAATACAAACGTATACTTACATAAATAAATTATTTAAAAAGGAAGGTAAAATACCATGAAAAAAATCATAAGTTTAATTCTAACAATCGCCATCATGACTACAATGTTTACTGGAGCTTTCGCCCAAGAAGAAACCAAAGAGCTTGAAATTGAAACGGGTAGTAATGGTATCGTTAAAATATACGACAATGGCTATGAACTGCTTTATACTGATGGAAATACCTATTTAAGCACGGACACTATCATAAAGAAATACGATGTTGCCGTCAGTGAATCAGCTTCCATCGAAAACGGGAAAACAATAATAACCGAATTGGCATTAACCTTTAAAGGTAAGCAGCTCAATATTGACCTCAACGACAAAACTCAAGTAATTATCAGGGGTTATACCGATTTCATCAACATTGAACTGCTTTTCAAATTTTTATACTCCTAAAAATACCTGCATAAAATAAGCGCAATTAATTCTACCCAATTGTGTGCTTGAAAGCTCTATGTAGTGCCAGCCAGTCGTTGTAATCCATGACGATAAATCAAGACTTGCCTGATCCGTTGTATATCCTGCACCACCATTGTCAAGTCTTAAAGTACCGTCAACATAGACCTTAACACCTGTAGCGGAAGTACCCTCGTATATGCCAAATGTCAAGTTATGGGTATGGTCTGACACAGTATGTGAATGACTGGATAGCGTTACATTATGTGAATGATTAGAAAGGGAAAAATCAAACCAGTGATTATGCGGTGAAGTTGCTGATGCATTGTCCGTATATCCACCATAGCCTAAACCCGTTTCATCAGTGGTGCTATAAGTCCCACTACCTCCACTGCTTGATGTCTGTCCTCCTCCACTTGATGCACCTGTCTCATATGATCTGAATGCTTCAAGAGAAAAATTAAGCAATACTTTTTTAACTGATAATGTTTCAGTAGGAACATAGAATTTAACTTTTAGCTTATGAGTAGCATCCACATTATCAGCATAACTATCGCCCCATGATTGAATAATACCATCTTGGTCAAGCACAGTTGCAGTTCCAGCAGCATTTTTAATTCTAATACCATATTTATCAGTAGCATAATTACCAATTTGTATTCTTTCTACAGGAGTAACTTGATTGTCAAAAACTTGAATTCCACCTGTTGTTGATATTTTTACTCTATTATAATATGTATCTCGTTGTACACTATTATTCCATGTAGTTGCACTGTTAATTACACCATCTGCAATTTTTTCTCCAGCGTCACCAACAACTATTTGGTCTGCTACTACTGTTGCAAATGCTCCTAACTTTCCGTAAACATTTTCTGCTACTACCCCATCAGGCGAAATCGCAAGTTTTACTGTCTGACCACCATCAGTTGAAAATACTAACAAATCATTTAATAACCTCAATTGTCTCAAATCAGATGTGGTGTTAGTTAACGTAATCCCTCGCTTGCTTATCTCAATGTTCTGATTCGTTCCTGCTTTCGCTTTCTGTGCTGCTAGGTCTAATTCAGATGAGATGTAAGATAATAACTGTGATTGCTCACCAGAATCAACATACTGCCCGTAAGTGAATTTGTTAATGTCGATGGATGTAGATGTGGTTACTGAATTCTGAAGTAGCTCTTCCCAGATCATATTCGGATCGTTTAAACGACTTTTGTTGCTGAATGTTAATTGAAGGGAGTTTTCCTCCCAATTGTGAACGTACCCTATGAGCCTCAATTCTACATTCATGTTAAATTTAGAGTATTGTATATTTATAATATCCCCAATTTTTAATTTATTCCAATCCTGTTGGCATTCTACAATATTCAAAAAATCCACAATTTCAAGGTTCAATTCGATTGGAGGAGTATTGATTCTTGCTAATACTTCTATACCTGCATCTCTCAATTCGGTTGGGTCAATGTAATTTGTGTCATTAAAATCTCGTTCATGCACAAAATTATCAAGTTCCGAAATTTGAGCAACAGTAAAATTACTAGACAATGAAATTGTATTCCTCAAAGTAGTAATACTTGTATTAGTAGTGTCAATATTGCCTTGAGTTGTAGTTATTTCAGTATTCTTAGTCGTTATCTCAGTCTCTTTTGCTGTTATCTGTGCATTGATGGAAGACCAATATGTTATATTTGTTGGTAAATTACCTATAGATGCTAATATACATTTGTAAAATAAATTATTATATTTTACAACATTACCTACTATATATGATGTAGAACCACTGTATGTAGGAATAGTACCTTGACTATCTTGTTGTATATACCCATCCTTCGTATCATTCAATACAGTAAGAGCCGCCTCCAACACATCCAACTCGTCATTTTTTGTAGCTAATTGAGATGTATATGTGTTGAGACTAGTTAGTAGTGTTTGGAACTCTGTATTTTTACTAGTTAATAAAGTGTCATAAGCGTTTAAAGCATCTATTAAACTTTGACTCATATACGTTGTTGACTTATAATATGAGAAACTTTGGATATAACTGGTTCCAGTGGGATTGATTGCGTTGATTGAAAGTGAATCCTTACCATAGCAGTAGAGCCTCGTACAAATTTCAGAAAAATCAGCGTTTTCACCAAATTGTTTTATGTAATTTTCTTCTGATATAAAAAGACCTTTATTAATGCCTACTGAACTTAGTTTTTTTACACTTATACTCTTATTAATCGTATCAAATAAAAATATTGCATTAAATGATTTTTGACATGTATTAAGCAAAAAATCTAATACTGCCTGAGAATCTACATCAATATTTCTATATATATTATTCAAATCAGTGTCTATATCTCCTATAGACCAACTAGGACAACGTGAAATTACTACATTTAGTATTCCGCTTTCTATAAATGATTGTAAAGTTGGATATGTTTCTGAGGCTACATATGCAGCAATTTCAGCAGAAGTCCTGTATAATTTCTTAACACCTTTAAAATTTCTTAAAATTTTAGTAAGTTGTTTTTCTAATGATTTACATTCAATTTCTAATATATCTTGATTGTCACCCTGTTTGTTAGGTTTTATTATTAAGAAATATTTTTGAAGTAATACCGTGTTATCTTCTTCTAGAATTTGCTCCATAAATATTAAATAGTGTCCACGAATTAAATCAAAATTAGGATTTACTTCACCATCAATAAGATAAGGAATTGTGAATGTTAAATCATCACAATTTACAAGGTTTGGAGAATATACTATGTTGTATGCTTCTTCTAATATGGAAATTATTTCCTTATTAGGTTTGCATAAATAAAGTCTATAACGACTAGGAAATTTGTAGATAGTTAAAGCATCTACTAACAATTGTAATCACCTTCTTTATTATATTAGTTTACTTTATCTAAATTTAATTCTTTGATTAAGATTTCTTCAATATTATCAAAATCCCAATATGGTATTTCAATAAGTTTTATATCATTATTTTTACAATAATCTCTTTTAATTTGATCTTTAATTTGATTCTCTTTAAATTGTTCCTCAGCCCACTCTATGCCTCTACCAGCAAAATCTACAGGTTCATAGTGATGCTTACCTTGATATTCGACAATTATATTATAATCAGGTAAGAAAAAATCAAATTCCAAACTATTAATATATTTACAATCAAGAAACTTATGTTGAGAAATATTATAAATTTTATTTATGTTTAAAACTTCCTCTATTTTTACCTCTCCTTTTGATTGATTACATTGTGGACATCCATCATTTCTAAGTGTTCTATTATATATTTTCGCCTTCCATATATGATTAAGATTATTACCACATTGCCATATTATATCCTTATTACACCCACAAGTTACATCATATGGTGTTAAGTCTCCGTTGAGACTTAAATGCCATTCTGATATTAAATCAGGTCTTTTGGTTGCTAAACAATTTGATAATCCAGCTTGTTTGCCAGCACAAAAAGGACAACCATTTCCTTGAGATATATCCAACCAATTCATATAAAAACTTTCCCTACAATTTTCATTTATACATTTAAATAATAATTTATTTTCACACCCATTATATTCGGATGATAGTAAAATAAAATTTTTATTATTTTTTATTAACCATAACTTTAAATTTTGTATAGAACAATCATTTGCCATATCAACAATTCTAGGTATATAATTTCTTATTATTCCTTGTGGTAAAATAGAATATATATACCCTTCATAATCTTTAACAACTAATTTTGTTGTCCAATTTTTGTAATCCGAAACTAATCTTAAATTATTTCTATGATTTAATAACCATAATTTTATATTGTATACTACAAATGGATTTCTGGAATCTATAAATCTTGGCCTCCTATTAGATTTTAACTTATAAATTTGAGATTTATATAAATAACCTTCTTTATCAATAAATATAGCATATGTAGTTTTTTCATCATAATTAAGTAATGTAAATCCAATACTTTCAATATATTCTTTTGCAATAACTAATGTATATTTTTTTATAGCCATTATAATTTTCCTCCTTCTTATCCTCCACAAAAATAAAAAGGGAAGTGGAGGACACTTTTCAATTGAATAGCTAATTCAATCTATCCCTAAAACTTTTTTTCTTTTCCAAATAATCATTAATCAAAAACTATAAAATTTTTACTTTGCTATCGGAAATTGTGATCTAACTGTAATAATACAAGGATACGAAATTACACAATTTGATGTACCATAAGGGAGCCGAAAGAATCTTTTATCGGTGAGCGCAGAATACCTATAGTTACCCGAGTCCGAGATAATTTGTTTAGTTTCATTATTTATATAAACTGTTTCCAAAGCATTAAGTCCTGTAAATTCGAATATTCTCCCACCGTCATTGTTATTCACAAGTTTAAATGCAGTTGCAGTACTTTTTAATTGGAATTCCAACTCAGGATAATAATAATCATCTATATTACTTAAATTCTGAATCTGAATCGTAGTAGCAGAACTAATACTACTCAAATCAAATGTCTGTACATTCGAAGCACTCCATGGATGAGGTGCATCACACTCAAAATCCACAACGCAGTATCCATCTTCATTTGTACTAGTATAAAATTTCGGAGAACCAACAGCAACGCATTTATAAACAATTTCGATATCATCATCAGAGACAAAATCTTTATATGAATTTTTAAACAACCAAGTACAGATTGATCTTTTTTCGGCAAGAGTCCAAGTATGATTGGTATTACTTTTTGCTAATGTAATACTGAATTTAATAACTTCCTCTGTAAAACCATATAAATAAGGTCTTTTCCGACCTTTAATTTTCTCTGTTATAGTGGTTCTAGGAATACCAAAATTTTGTTCTACCAATCCTGTTTCGACTCTAACTAGCCAAACTCCCATCTCATCACTTGTAGAATTATCGTATGTGAAATTTGTAGAAATAAACATTGAACCACACCTCACTTTCTTTTAAGAATTAATTTTTTAAAATTTAAAATAGGGAAGAGAGGGAATTAAATTAAAAACTCCCTCTACCCACAGTAGTCCTACTTACACTCTTTATTATTTTATCGAGTTGATTATTTTGAGATTTTTCCAATTGAGACATAAACGACTTATCCACACTACCAACAACTGTAATAGAAGCATCAATTGTCATTCCATTACCACCTGATATATTAGGTAATTTTGGAGTAAGAAACTTAAAATTATTCAAGAAATCAGGAGCAATTTTAGCAAAATCAATAAGATTCTTAGTCAAACCAGCATTTACAATACCATCACCAGAATTTAAAACTCTAAGTTCTGTACCTTGTTCATTAACTTTGGCTAATCCTGCTTTAGCACTTAATGTTCCACTGGCATATGCTCTAGTACCATCTGGTTTATACCAATGCCCATCATCTTTACGAACCCAACCTAGAGATGTACCCAATTCAAGATTTTCATTAGCAAGACGTTCTTTTTCTGAAGCAGAAGCATCAAACCAAGCAGCAGAATTTTGTTTCATTTTATCTATAATTGAAGAACTTCCAGAAGTACCAGTTTCAATATCAAATCCACCCATTTCTTCAATTAAAGCTAAAGCATCTTTAAGTTTTTCAATAAATTCGTTTTGAATTTTATCTCCTAAAACAGATAATCCTTCACCAAATTTATCTGAAAACAAATCAAATTTTTCAGCAATTTCTTCCAAAGTACTATTCATTAATAATTTTCTGGCTTCAGCATATAAAGATTCATTTTCTAATTGTTTGTTTAAACGAGTTTTATCTTCTTCATATTCATCTTCAAGAATATCTTTTTTAGTTTCGTATCTGTCATTCTCTTTATCTTTCAACTCTTGAATATATTTTTGATAATCAGATAATTGATCAGATAAGCCATCTTTTCTTAATGTACGTTCTCTATCAGTTTTGAATTTAGTAATTTCTGTTTCTTTATCTGCTAATTCTTCTACTAATTCAGCAACTTTAGTACGAGCTTCAAGACTATCATCAAGAGATAATTCATTTATTTTCTGCTGAATCTCATTAGCTTCTTTACGTTTCTTTGAAAGTTCTTTAAGAAAATCTTCTTCATCATATTGATCTTCAAGAAGTCCTAATTTCTCATTAGTGTAATCCTCAAATTCATCTAAATCATCTTCATATGATTCAATACGAGCATCATGACGTTCTTCAAGCAATTCCATTTCTTTATCATGTTCTTTTTCTAAAACGTCAATCTTATCTTGAACACCTTGCTTGATAATTTCTACAAGTTGTTTTTCAACATCAGCTAAGTTTTGAAGACGTTCTTCTGCAAGATTTTCAGTTGTCTCTAAAATCTGAGCATCAACATCTCCTATAGCTTTTTGCAAATTCCACCATTCAATAGATGCTTTAGGAATTTCATTAATCTGAAGTTCATTAAATCTTTTAAAATTATTCTGTGCATCTTCAAGACGTTGTTTTAGAGTATTGTAATAAGTTTTATCTTTATCGGTTCTGTGTTTGTTCACATCATCAGTAAGTTTATTAATTACATTTGTGTAATTTGCAACAGAGGTAGAGTCCCCAGTACCACTAAAACTAAACCCCTGAGAAGACATAGATTTTTGAAGTTCATCACGTTCTTTACGGCGTTCTTCATTTATGAGATGCAATTGATCTTGCTTCTGTTTAAGAAGTTGTTGCTCCTCCTTCATTAAAGAAATATCATCTTCATGAAGTGCTTGAAGTGCTTTATTTTTTTCCAATAAAACATCCGTTTTATTTAGAGAGGCTTCTAGTTGGGAATATCTGTCCTTTTCGATAAGGGAGAGATTAGCATCTATTTCTTTACCGCTAGAACTAGTTTTTTTACCACTATAATCCTTAAAAGTCAACTTATCTAAAGCATTAATTTTAGCCTGTGCATCTTTAGCTGCCACAACTGCTTTATCATACGATTCTTTATCAAAACCAAACATGGTTGCTGCTTGTTCTTCAGAATATCCTAAAGTAGCTCCTATAGCACTATAAAACCCTAAATATGCATCTCTTTGAACTTCTAAACTTCTAATAACTGCATCTGCTTTGTCTTTCTCAGTTTGAAGCGTTAATTTAAGGTCTGCTTTTTTGGCTTCAAAAAGAATCTTTAATAAATCTGTTTGAGATACTAGGAGATTACCTTCAGAATCCATATAATTAAGAACGACAGGATAATTTTGAATTAAATCAAGCATTTGATCATTGTTGAGTTCTTGACCTTCGTTAACCTGTTCATACATAGAGGATAAATCTTTGAAGGTGGATTGTGCTGAATCGGTAACTTTATTTAGTTCGTCTAAGTCTTGAGTGTACTTTTGAATTTTATTTCCTGCATCTTCTACTACATCACCTGTATTTTCAGTTGAACCAGTTAATTGTTTTTGTGCTGTATCAACTTGAACTATAATTCCATTTAGTTCATTATATTTCTTTTCCTGTTTGTCAATTTCTGTGTTTAAATTTTGAACACCTTTAATTGAATCAATTGTATAATCAGGTAATGCTCCAGTACTTAACTCATTTCTTAATTTTTTTAAAGAATCTATATATTCTTTAAGAGTTAAATTATCACCATTAGTAATAAATTTTCCTACAGAAGCACCATACGTACCAACATCAAAACTAGCCGTGCCAAACTTTTGCTCTGCCAATATTCTTTTATTTTCATCAGCAATTATTTTATTAGCATCTAAAAATTCTTGTAATTTAACTTTATTTAATTCTTTAATCTTGACAATATTATCATCAATAGCACCACTTTCTAAATCTATTGCTTTGGCACTTTCTCCAAATATTGTAACTAATTCAGCTTGAATATCATAAAGAGTATTTTTAGCATCTTCATCTGTTTTTGCTAATTCGGCATTTTGTTTATATGATGAAATTAATTGATCTATAGCTGATTTTTGTTGTTGATATTTATTAATATTTTCTTGAATTTGTTTATTAAGATTTTCCTGTTTATTTGATAGTGTATCAATAGCAACAACCAGTAAAGTAATGGCAGTTGTAATTAATCCAAATATACCTAATGCTTTTTGAAAAGTAGAAGCAGCAACGGCAGCACCGTTAGCAGCAGCCGTAAAAGTAAATAACCCTTTTATAGTGGCGGCAATACCAACAATAAAATCAATAATTGCCTTAGATTTAAATGCAATAAATATTCCAGAAGTAATTAATATTATTCTACCGACATTATCAAATCCATCTATTAATTGAGATAATAATTCTAACACTGTTTTTATTACAGAAGAATTAATACTATTTTGCCAAAATCCTTCCCATGATGCAGTTACTTCATCCAATTTTGCCTGAACAGAATCTTGGTAAATAGCGAACTTCTGAGAAGCTGTCCCTGCTGAATTCATAGCATTCTCATAATTTTTAAGAGAATCATCATAATTATTCATGAGGGTTATAAATCTATTACGTTGGAATGTCATTCTGTTACTTTCAGCTTTCGCTTACTGACCATATTAATATATGGTGGTTAAGGTTCTTCTTAAAAGTGTCTTTACACTTGACCTCAACTCTCTATGTTTCCATAGATGTTCAGACTGTGACTTCATCCTATAAAATAGGAGGTGAACATTCAGTCGTTAAGATTGAAATATATATTATGTTAATTTAGAATTTTTTATAATATTATATATTACTTCAAAATCTCCTAAATTAACATTGTTAATATAATTTAAATCAATTTTATAAATCATATTAGGTATAAGTATTATATAGGGGTATATAATACTTATTAATTTTTTTAAATTTTCTACATTTAATCTACAAAAATAATATTCATTTTTTTCTAATTTAATTTGAATATCAATATCCCATTTAACTTTAAAATATTGTTTCATTATTTCATGCTCTTCATATGAAAAGCAATGAGTACATAATTTACCATATCTGTTGCCTTTATGTATTGATAAACAACCATCATCCATCCACCATATAGCTAAAGATAAAGGAGTTAATTGATTCAACCATTTTCTATTAACTCTTTTTTTACCAAATTTATCAAATATTAATAATGATATAAATTTAAATTCTTCACTAACTTTTTTTAAAGTTTCAAAATTATATCGTATATATTTATTATCTACTAATACTTTTGTTATATTTGTACTTATGCTTTTTAATTCATTATGTTTCCAACTTAAATATTCGAACTGTTTTTCTGAATGACCAAAATTAATTTGATTAGTATTTTTTCTAATTGAACTATCCCCTAAAAGACCACCTAATATTATTTCTAATTGATTAGATAACAAAGATGTATTTTTCATCTCATTCTACCTCCATTATATTTATATATTTCTTATCTCGGCGTTATCTTCCGACCTTTACGGCTAAGACTTTCACCGATATGGTTCACTATTGATATACATTACTGTATAAAAGGGCTTTTTTTGTTAACCCGCCATCGTAGTAGCTATATATGCCTTTTCATTTTTAGTTAATCCATCCCACTTAGAACCTACTTCATCCATAACTTCAGCCAAATCACGTAATTGTCCATTTACTGTGGGATTTATTTTAATTGCAGAAAGAGCTTTAGTAACATCATTAATTTTTGTAGCGTCTTCTTCATTAAAGCCTTTAGCTTTTATAGATTCATATCGTGAAATAATGCTATTTAAAGAACGTCCTATAGTTGATGAACTTTCTCTGGAAATACTAGAAATTGTTGCCAACCAGCTTGAAGTTTTCTCTAAAGATAGATTGCTATTTTCAGCAGCAGAAGCCACTCTCTGTAGGGCTTCACCAATTTCATCTGCACCTGAGCTGGTAGTATCTCCCAATAATGCAAAAATATCTATAATTTTTTGAATTGACTGTCCAGTTGCATTAGCAGTAGCAGTTATAATTTTATTAGAATCAGCCAAAGAAATACTGCTTATCTTCGCATACTGAATAATACCCTTCATTCTTTCTTCGACCTGAGTATCATCCAAACCTTGTCTGTACAAATTTGCTGCTTCTCCTGCAATCTCTTTTGTAGTAACTTTCATTTCTCTTGCAAGGTTATTATAACTTTTTGCTAGATTATCAACTTCAGAACTAGTTCTATTTGTTACAATTTGAATCTCGTTGAGAAAATTCGATAATTCGGAAATGTAAGAAATTCCCTGTTTTAGTTGTTTGAAACTTCCGTACACCAATTGAGTACTCAAGCCCCAAATTGCTATTTTTTTTGCAGCAAGTTCAAGCATTTGAACAAATGAATACCCATCTTTATTTACGTTTTGAAACGAACCAGAAACTTGAGCAACTTTAGTCCGTACATTATCCATTTGTAATGCATATTGTCTAGCAGTAACTTCACCTTTTTTAAATGAAGTTTCCATTTCTTTAAGTCTGTTAACTTCTGCTATTACTCCTACATCAGCAAAAACTTTATCTTTATTTATTTTTAACCGTTCAAGAGAATTATTGATTCTTTGAATTTTTTCAGTTACTAAATTATCATCTATAAAAGGTTTAGAACCAGTTCCACCACCAGAGCCATTAAATCCAGCTTGTAATTTATTTATCTTAGATAATAAATCTTCAACACTTTTAGTATCAATGTCAATTTTTAATTTTAACTTACTTAAAGCAGGGTTTTTAGAAAGCTTATCAATTTCTAAATTTATTGATTTTAATGATTCTTGTGCGGAATCCAATTTAGCACGTAATAATATGGAAAGTTGTGAGTTGTCGTTAGCCATCGTTATATCATCATCCTTTCATAATTTATTTTTAAACAATAAAAAAAGAGATAGGATAATATCCAATACTCTCTTGTGATTTCTTTTCTATATAAACTTTTTAAGTAATTTCCTAAACTAAAAAGAGAGCCAATTAATGACTCTCTAAAAATTAACCCAATGAATCAATGTTTTTATTGCCTTATTGTTCTTGTTTTTAATTATTATACTTATTTAATTATCTTTAAAACTTTTCCAGCTTCATAGACAATAAAACCAATAGCACTTGTGGGCAACAAAAACTTCAAGATTACAGTCTTTAACCAGTCTCGTATATCTATTTTACTTTTTTCAGTTTCAATACTAAACTTATTCTCCAATTTATCAATCCTTATATTCGTTTCCTTAATTTCTGTATTTAAAGAATCAAGATTGTCATTTACTTTCGTAAGAGTTTTACTTAATCCTGATAACATTTCAGATTGTTTCATTAAATTTTTTTCTTTCTTATCTTCATCTTTTGCTTGAATTTCCATAAGTGTAGATATTTTTGTTATAGCATTTTCTATTTTATTTAATGAGCCAATCTTGTCCTCTATATTATCAACTTTTGTTTCAAGCGTTACAATTCGTTCTATATGTTCCTCAGTAAATTGTAATTCAACCATATTATTTCACCATTTATTACCTCTCTTTTAAATATCATATATCTATTTACTATTTGAACTTATTGCAATCGAATTTGATTGCATTTGACATTAGCAATCTCTTTGGGTATAATTTAATATGTAGGAGTTAGGGTAGAGGACTTAGTTATTTTTCTTTAAGGGGAATGTGATTTTGTTCTCTATTCCTGCTCTTCATTAATTATTGGAGTTATTAATTCTGGTTGTTTAACTTTATCTGCTTCAGCCTTTTTCTTTTCTTTTAATTCTTTTAATTTTTCTCTGATCTCCGTTTTCGATTTCTTTTTGATATAGATCAAAGTTGTGTCAGTCGATTTATGCCCAGCGTGTTCTTTTGCCATTTCAATATCACCACTTAAAAGCATTACATTATTTATAGAAGTCTTACGAAAACAATGCATATGGAAATCTTCAATTCCTAATAAAGTACCTATTTTTCTAGCTCTGTCAGATATAGTACTCCTTGTCATAATCCTATATTCATTATGATATCTAGTCATAAATAAAGAATCAATCGTAAGATTATCCATATCTTTTCTCATAATAAGCCATTCTTCAATGTAGGATTTACATAACTCCTCAAAGACAACTTCTACACGATTCCCCCGTTTTTCACGTATATTTTCGAATAGCATATTATCTATATCCAATGCTGATAAAGTAAGTTTTGAAATTGCTCCAATACGATTAGCTGAATCTATTGCTAAATGAAATAATATCCTATCTTGAATATCAAATTTTGGATTTGTAATTAATTCTTTAGCAACTGTCAAAATTTGTTCTTCAGTAAGAAAATAATCTTTAGTTATTCTTTCATCTCCAGCACCTTTCATTCTTTCGATTTTACCATCAAAAGGATGATATGTAATCTCTTTTCTTTTAACACTCCAATTATAAAAAGAAGATACTGCTGATACTTTAGTATTAATTACCTTTTTATTATTTTGCAAAGTGTCCTGACAAAACGACATAAATCCTTCTATAATTTCTATGGCATTTTCAAAAAAATCTTCATGATATAAATTAACATTATCCCATTCTTCAGCTAAATAAACTAAGAATTGAGTTACATAATTTTCATATATAGCATAGGTTGTATCCTTAACCTCTTTATTTTTAAGAATATTTGATTTTAAATATTTACCATAAAGAATCTTATTATCTGGATTTATTAATGCTTTCTTTTCATCTGTAAAATATTTTATTTTTACTACTTTTGCCATTCGTTCCACCTCCGTTGTTTTATTTTTTTATTTTATTACACACGAAAATATCCGCAAATCGTATAGACATGCGGATGTTTCCTTCTACAATAAAAATAAGATTGAGCCTAAAGCTCTATATAGATTTCCAAACATCTACAGCAGGGCGGCATATCCTGCATCTCAGATACTTTCTCACAAACTCAAAACGAACGAAGCCACTCCATTATTTTGAATTCGATTACAAAAGTGTGTCGGGAACCATTTCCGACCTTATAGATGTTTAGATTTTCTCCTGTTGCTTATTCCAAGCAGGATTCACTTTACACATACGACAGGCAACTATACGTGTATCATGGTTGATTTCTCTTCACACAAATTTGACATCAACAAACTATTTGTGTGTTTTATCCTCCCACTGTCGTACAACCAAGCTTATTTTGGGGTGCTATGATGTTGTCGTTGTGGTTTTAATGGATAATTTCGGTTGGCATACCCGCCATCAAGTAAAACACGTTAAAAGACCGAATTCATTGGCTTATAAAACTATCTCTATCAGTTTTGTGTCAGAGTAGCCCCACTTCTTCAAGTGGGGAGTGAATGACATTAACAGATTAAAGCCCCTGTATTAAGATAAAGTAATTGTACCTCTTTTGATTTAATATCCTTCTTTAATCCTTTTAACCTTACATAGTTACCGTAATTCACAACACCTGTTACAAGATATTTCTTACCTTGATAATTTACTTCTGCATTAGGTTGTAATTTATAACGTTTTGTTCTTATAGTTATTCTGCCTTTACTTATTTTTTTACCACGATACTTTTTTAGGTTCTCGTCATTTAAATTTTTATTCCGTTTTCTTCTGCCACAATGCAAATCTGAAGCAGATACTTTCTCACCTGTTCGTTGGTCTACATACTTAGCATCATAAAACTTTTGTAGTATTCGGTTATTTCTGCGTTTTTTGGTTATCATTAAGGGGGTTACTCTCTTTTGAGTTGAACCACCAGCAATACAAAAAGCATCATTGTAATGTGTTTTCTCTAAATTAAGTGTAATTCTTTTGCTTTTGGTCAGAAAACCATAAGTGTGTTCATTTTGAATTAGGTTTACTAATCTCCACCGTATAATTGACATAAAGGTTTCTGATTTAAAGCATTTTAGTTTCGGCTGCCATTCATAAAGAAATTTACCTTTCTTGTGATTAGCAGAGGTATGACAGTGAATACAAAGTGTTATTAGATTCTCTGGTCTATCTGTTCGGTCATTGTGCCAATAACCAATATGATGTACCTGTAACGGTATATTGCTTTTTATATAATCAAACTTAGGTGCATTTTTTTTGTGCTTACAATTAGGATTCTGACAAATATGACTGTCACGATGTAAAATATACTCACGCAAGTTCCAAAATCCATATTGTACACCTTGTTGATATCCTATACCTTGAATATCAATATCTTTTATTGCTTGTATATCAAAGTTTGCTACTTCAATAATTGTTTTATTAACTGGGATTAAAGATTTAACTCTTTCAACCAATTTAATATGTTGATCTAGTTTGTTTTGTATAGTAGGGGCTAACCAACCTTTGGTTCTTCGCCTATTATCAAAACGAGGCTTCCTGTGACGAAGTTTATTTCGTCTTTGTCTCCTGTATTGTTGTCTGTCCCTGGTACGTTCAGGTTGGTTACTAATGAGTTTTACTTCCCCTGATATAAGTTCTTTTGTCTCTGATATAGCAGAGAACCCAATATTACTGTATCCTGAATCAATACCCAGTGTAATAAATTGAGTGTAATTTGTAGTATCATACAAAAGTTGAATAGTAAAAGGGTTTTTCTTTATTACTTTTGCCTTACCTTCTTTAAGAAGATGTTTAACTTTTCCGTGCCTAGTTGAAGGCATCAAAGGTTCTCCTTTTAAATTTAAAATATAGACCATGTTTCCTTTAATACCTCCTTTATTTAACTTAATAAATAATGCCTTTAGCATAAAGATAAAGGTCGAGCCACATCGCCAATGTTATTAGGAAGTTTAATGTCCAAAACACTTCTCCTTACCCTCAGAGATGTTTAGTCTTAGACCGTAGAGTTCAGGACTTGTGGAGTATCCTGAAGTACCTATATATTTTCCCATAACGTAGTAGTTTTCACTACTGAGGCTAATCAACTGCTACAGAGTATTTCTACTCCAAGCCTCCACTTCAAAAATGCTTTCGCATTTTAAGTGGGGGTTAGTTGACATTCCTGCAAAACATCTGTTAAACAAATCTTACAATTACAAGAACCCATTGCATTTTTTAATATTTCTTTCTTTTCTTTTGTTAATCCTGTTGTATTTGTTTTATCTATTTTGATTATTACAATCACATCCTTTAACAAATTTAATTAACATAGGAATAGTACGAGACTATAATTTTTGCAAGTACTATTCCCACATTAATTTCTTATCCTGCCATTGTGGAAACCACTAGTCCACAGGATGTTACCAATATTATATGATATTGGTAACTAATATGCTACCGTTGTGCATTATCTTACGATAAGAGGCTGTAGGGATACTATTTGGTAGGGAATATTGGATTCGAACCAATGACTTTTCGCGTATCAGACGAACTATCTAACCAGCTGATATAATTCCCTATATAAATTTTCTTAACTATTTATTTTATCCAAAAAACAAGAAAGGAATCATTTTAAGCACCAATTTGATTTATATTAAAATCAGAAATTTTTAATTCTTCTAATTTAAAGAAGTTTTTGTTCTTTAATATTTAATACGCTTAACGAATCGCTTCTTGTACTATTGATTTATCGGTTTATCGAACTAATGACCTATCGAATTAATGAATTTACGCTTCTTGAAACGATTATCGAACCTCTTAAACATACTTGTTGTATGTAATTTGCATTACTTTTATTTATAAAGTAAATTACCAGTTAGATAACTATTATTATAAAGTTTAGTATTCACTAATCAATAAATGACTAGACAATTTAAGGCATTGACTACCTCATCATTAGCATAGTTCCAACGATGAACAGAACCGATTCACAATTCTTGTTTTTGGATTTTATAGAAATAGAGGAGAGGTATTACTACCTCTTAAACCCTACTTACTAGCTATGTACTTATCAACTATGTCTGTCAAAGAGTCATGTATACTATACTTGGGTGTATAATTTACTACATCTTTCAACATGACTGATTCAATCTGTGTAGATAAAGTGTCAGCCTTATCAAGCAATCTCTTATAGTTGTCATTGACAACAGTTCTATCAAAATCTATTGTCTTTACTACTTCTATATCATACTTGTATACAGTTTGATCACCGTTGATGTTGAACTTATAAGAGTTCCCAATTTTCTTAGTTTCTGAAGCTTTTAAATCAACAAGATTCTTTAGTGTATTTGCTAAATCTCTACTTTTCTTTGCAGTTTCAACAGCAGAGTCAAGAGTAAGTCTTTCATCATTCTCCTTGTAATCAAGTGCGATACTATATTTTTTAGCATCCTCAATTGCAAGTGATAACTTTGTCTTTTCTTCAACTAACTGTTTAACCAAATACACAATATCAACAATTGTAGCATTTGGATATGTACGAACGACTGTCATATCTATTTCCTCATCTGTTGTATCAGAGTTAGATTTTGACTTATAATGTTTCTCAACTACTTTTACTGCGTTATTTGTATCCTTTATATAATAGGATAGAGAATTGATAGTTGAATCTAGATTATTCATGATTCTGAAACTTTCCTTTAATGATAGCATACTTTTTATCTCCTTTAATTTCAATTATTTTTGTTTTTGATTACACTATTATTATATCACCTTAGTTAAATTGTGTCAAGTTTTTTGTGTAATTAATTTTGTTTCAACAGCATATGTCATTTCACTAATATTTACACTAATGAAACCACATACACTGTTGGTCTAAATATGAAACGGACTAACCATTCTTAGATGGGATTACCATTGTTCCATACTTACAGCATATGTGTCAATTATGGAAACTGACCAAAGTTACTCCACAATTGACAAATCTTTGCTATAGCAATACCCTACCGGGCATGGTTGCGGATAGTAGATTCGAACTACTGACCTTGAGATTATGACTCTCACAAGCTACCACTGCTCCAATCCGCGATATATTCGGTTATACGATACCGAAAAACGTTATTATCTATATTCCCAAAAGGAATACGTTACTTTTTTCTTCACATGGAAGATAAGCTATTTTGTTTGTACTATTACATTATACTACCATAGAAAAGTCTTGTCAATAGAAATATTATATTTATTTAGTTAAAATATTAATGAATTCCATATACAAGATATAGTATATAAACTGAACTTTATACCACTACATATAGCATACCAAATAAAACCTAAATTTTATAGTGTTAAATGAAATAGAGAAGGAAAGAGACTATATTTTAAGTCTCTTTACCGTAACCTTATTACCTATTGCGTGGTAGTTACTACTTCAAATACATGATACGAATGTTTTGGTTACATGTTTCTGGATAGCGTGCAGCGGCTGCCTTCAAATATTCCGTTGCGGTTTTCTTAACAGCCACCAGATTTATGTTAATACTGTCTCTTACACCTTTCTCGAACTTTTCTCGTAAATCATCCAAACCAACTGACTTGCCAGAATAAGAAGGTATACAATTGTTATCCGGAGGTTCTATAATCCTGATATTAGCATCAGTTAATTTTGTTTTATCTACTGTGAATCGGGTTAAAATCGGTTTTGAATTTTTGCAGCAACCCATTGTTACAGCACATAATGCATCATATCGATTTTCATTTTCTACATATTTTTTAATGTAATCAAAACTCAAATAAGATAATTTTTCAAATTCCATGTCATTTTCTCGCAGATGTTCTATAAAAGATACCATTAATGTATCATCATGCTTACCTGTCATACCAACAAGTATATCATTAACCCTGAAAATTTTTTCTTTATTCTCATTTGTAGAAATTTTAAAATCTAATTCTCCGCTTACCAATGGTACTGCTTCGATTAAAACTTCTTTAGAGTCTGAACCCATTAATAAGTATGGTTTTAACCCATCTTTTGGTTTTACTGCAATTGCAACTAAAACACTAATAAGAACCACTCCCCTGCAAACTGATAAATTATAGTAGTAATTATATCACAATAAGGGGATTGGCAAAATGAGTTATTTAAACTATACTAATTTTAAACGGTTTTACTTCTTTACCTAATTCATTCATTTCTTTGACATGCGTGGAAATGCTAGTTAGAACTTTTGCAATTTCTCCTTCGCCATTTTCGATAAGTTGTGGTTTTATTGTTTTTTTATCCATATTTTTCCTCCTTACACGGTAGTTATCTGTTGTGAGATATGCTAATGTAGTCCAGTGAAACGTATCTGCTTATAGTTGATGTAGAATTTACAACAACCGTTGCATATAAATTTACGTTTGGAGTAACTCCCGCATTTGATAGAGTTTTTACTAATACTCCACCAATATAAAAAGTTATTGTATTCCCGGTATTGTTTACCTCTATTCTCAATGTTTGATTTACACCCGAAACAGGAGCAATTCCAGTAGAAGAATTCCCTGTATCGTCAGCATCACTATCTACGGCACAAGCAAACCATTCTTTTGTGTCTGCTCCATCATCAAATACAAAGCAACAAGCGTCTGAAGCATTTGAAGTTATCGCATCACTTGCACCTATTTCAAAAGGTTCTTCCAGAGTTGTTATATCAGTTAAACCAAAATTCACACTAATGTTTAAAATATTACTAATAAATAATCTTGCTTCAACAGCAAGACCAACCGTATCCGCTTGCACTGGTATTGCACATACTAGTTGTGATCCATTATCTGCTATTAAACCTCCAGTTGTATTGCCTGAAATAAGCCTTGCTGTGCCACGTTCAGTTATTACTGCGATCGCAGGTGCTATTGCTGTTTCATCTGTGCCTTTATTTAGTATCCACGGAGTATTAGCAGCAGTTAATGTCTGGTATATGAAATCATCAAAAATTTCAAAATCTTTTGTTGCACGTTCCGTAAATACATCATACTTAACCCAGCTCTCCCAAGCACCCCCTGTTGCATCCCATCTTCTAAACCACTGATCAGTAGTGTTGAATTTTCTGAATTTTTGATATCCGTATCTGTCTGTGCTATAATTGGCAAATCTATACGTTTCAAGCGTTCCAGTTTCTATTGTGGGCATATCTGCAATTGTATTGTATTCAACGATTTGATGCGTAACACAGTTTGTAAAATAGTCGGCAATAGATGCTCTGATGGTATCATCAAAGGATATAAGCGGATTAACTTGACTAAAATCAACGTTGCCGTTTTCATCTAAATAAAAATGTGACCCGCCTTTGTTTCCAAGTTCGATTACATTTCTAAATTGATCTATCACCGTTTTTACAGGCGTTATAGTCCATCCTTGAGCAACGATATAATCAAGCAATGTATCTAAGTACGTAGATACCGTAAAATTACTTGTGTGAGCAAATAAAACCGCCCATTCATTGTTTTTATAACAATCATTTAGATAAGCGGTAACAGTTGCAAGATTATCTGATGTATTAGGCAATGGATGGCGATGTATTTCCATTGTATCAAACGGAAATGTATTATCGGGCGCACCAGTATTGCAGAGATTACATTTATATATATTTTTCAGGTAATTTTTTAATGTCAAACTACCCGTTGTCATTACGCCTGGATAACAGTAATAATCATAAGCATCGTTAATTTCAAGCTCTGCAAACCGAGCTTTTTCTAATGCTGCTCTATTGTCTATTTCTGCTGTCGTTAAATCGGCTGGAGCTTCGTGTATCCACCCGTGATTAAGTATTCCAAATCCGGCGGCCTGTAAAGCCAGTAATTGAGATGCTGAATATTTTCCAGCAGTAACCCCATCGTCTACACGTCCTATGTTTACAGCTAAATCACACTTTAAACTTCTTGCGTCAAGGCTGACTTTCATAATTGTTGCAAAACCAGTATCGCCGTCATCATGCACTATACTAATTTTAAAGCCAGCTACATTACTACTTGCTTCTTTATTCTGCCGCGCAATAGTTGCCAATTGCGTATCAGATTTATATATATTTTTTTTATTTTTCACTCTCAAAATTATCACCTACCTTTTATAATTATTTTTAATCATTTAATATTACTCCATTAGCAGCCACACTTATATTACCATTAGCAATTGCCGTTAAATTTGCTCTGAATGCTTTGATTAACGTTACATCAAATTCATATAAACCTTTTGTTATTGTACTGGTTATTAATGTTTTCGTTGTATCACCAATTCTATAACCTTCAAATGTATCAAAATTTACTCCATCTAATGATGCCTCAAAAGTTATTGTAAATGAAGTTGATGTTCCTGAAATTTGTATGCATAAATCCGTACAATCATTCACTAAAACTACTTTACCTGTTTGCACTGTCGTTGATATATTATGTACATCTAAATAAAATACTGCTGTTTGCATTTTTAAAAATTCCTCCTTTATTTTGTTTTTTTATTGTTAATAACTGCATTTTTTATAAAAAACAAAGCCTTGATTTACAAGGCTTTCAAGACTCACTAAAAATTCCCTATGAAATTTTGATTTTATCGTGTTACTGACACAATTCCAAACATTGCAAAGGTACTTCACAGCATAAATCTATAGTTGCATATTGTTGTTCAGAATCTTTATCAGTCCAAATGTCATATATCTTTTTCTTTTTACCTGTAAACTTCTTTGAAAAAGATTTTGCTGTTTCTTCTGTAAATTCTAAACGAAGTAATTCAACAAGAAGATTGTCTTTGATTAATACTTTATCATTGATTTTAAATTCAGGGATTTTTAACATTGCTTATTTCCTTTCATTCTTATATTACTTTTATACCCTTAGCATTCAATTCTCTTTTTAACGTTTCAACATGTTCCTTACTTTGCTCTAATTCTTTTTTTGCATTATCAAAATAAGGTCTAGGCTTCAAATAAGCTGCATCAGAATTATCACCCCATAAATTATGTGTCTGACCTTCATGAACAAGGTAAGGCAACCAATCTGAAACATCTTGTGGGTTATAATTTTCTACAACTGAATGATGTTGATTAGGTTCATATGAATGGATATTATCTGTATTATGTTTTACTTCGACTTCAACAACATCATTTTTAATTCTTGGTGTTTTAGTATGAAGTGATTCACGTAATTCAAAAGTGGCTTCATATTCCTTGGGGGTATATGCACGATAAACGTCAGAATCTACATGCTCACGAACCACTCTTTCTGCTGTTTCACCAACTTTTTGCATAGATGCTGCTAGCTGCTTTTTAATGTATTCGTTGAGTTCCTTAATTGTTCTGAATTCCAAATCATTTCACCTTCTTTAATTGTGTTATAATTCCTTCTACAATTTTCTCTACATCAGGTTTAGCATTGAAATCAATTCTAATATTATTTAAATCACTCATGTTAATATTAGATGAATTTATATTGTTTACTACATGATTTAATCTACCAAATTGAGTATTTAACATAATACCATTATTATGAATACAAGCATAGCCAAGATTTAAACCATCTTGGCTATTTATAATTCCACCTTGAGGGAAATCACTTATTTTTCTTTGTTTATCAAGTGACATCAGTAACTACACCCACATTTCTTACTACTATTCTTTAAACTTTCTATAATCTTATTTCCACAATCAGCAATAGAAGCAGTACAATCACATGTGATAGTTACATATTCTTGTATAGGAGGTTGATTAGTAGTGTAAATAGGGGACATTGGATATGTTGGATAAACTGGATATACAGGATAATAAGGAATAGGCATATCTTTTACAGCCTTTGCTATCTCTTCTTTAATAATATCCTTAACTATTTTTCTAACTTCTTCTTTAAATAATTCTGAAGATTCATTATCAAATACACACGATATTTTTAATTGTATATTACCTTCCATAATTATTCACCTGTACTTTCTTCAACCACTTCCTGATTTTCTTCCGACTCAACTTCAGTAACTTCCAAATCCTCGCCCAAATCCTGTTTCAAATCAGCAAATATATTTTGCCATTCTGCTTGTACTTCAGGACTCTTAGCAAACTTTTCAACATTCTCTTTTGCTTTCTTCATATAAGTATTGAATTTAGCAACTTCAAATTCATCAAACGCACCAATAATAGTTTCAAGAACTTCAAAATCGGTGAGATATTTTACAACCATTACTGCTTCTTCATAGGATAAACCTTCTAACTCTAAATCTGTAAAGTGCTTTAAGAGTAAAAAGATAGAGTATATAGGAAGATTCCAAACTTCTTTCATATCTACAAAAGTTTTATGCACTTCTAACAATTCAGAAATCATATCCTGAACTTTTGTTATTTCGAATTTTTCAGCTATGAGGATAGGATAATCTTTATTGTCAATTTGAACAATTATTTTCTTTTTAGTATTAAAATTCTTATCATGTGCCTGTTTGAGAGTGGAAATATTTAACTTTTTACCTTTAGACATTGTATTGATGCTCCTTTCAAGCAATTGTTTCATGTGAAACATTATTATATTTACTTAGTTTAATATTCAATATAGATTTCTGTTCTTGGTCTTTCTTTGTCATATTCGCATTTAAGAGTTAGACTTGTCACATGTAAAGAATCATCATCCACAATCAACTGTGCATTCTCATCAGCCATTCCATCAAGAATGAATTTCGGTACAGTATTGTCACAATCCTTACGAATTTTGGTTTTGAAATAAGATATAAAAGTCATAGAACATTTTTCTATTTTTTTATCTTTTAAACCTTGATTTACAACAAACCAGATTATAAATTCTTTCCATGTCTGTTTCAAAGCGTTCATCTGTATTCTAGGTAATACCATCCACTTATTAATAGATGGGTGAGTAGGGGCTTCTATTGGTTTCTTCTTACGTTTAGGATATAATTTAAAATAATGTTTATGATATTTGTCCACGATGTCATTATCTATGACTAGTTTTAATATTTGAGATATGAGAAATCACTTCTTTCTATAATATTTTAGAATTTTATTGAAATTTGAAACCCTTGATATATCTACATTTGCAGACTTGAAAATTTACTTCCATTAAAACACGAATTTTATTGGGTGTTTGAGAATTAACTAGAAAGGAAAAAGATAATATAAAATAAAAGAGTGATAGGGAAGATGTAAAGTCTTCTCAACCACTCTTATATAGAAACAGATAAAGTATCCGTTATGTTAGTATGTGTAGATTTTGAACTTTTATTTTAGCATTATTTTTACCTATTGTGCGGTAGTTACTCTGTTGCTATTGTTTCAATTTCCATTCTTAATTTTGCACCATTCCAATTAGGAACGTATAGATATGTCTCACTAGCTCCGTTATTGAATCGTACAGTATAAGTGTTAGTTTCATCTCCTATGTTAATCAATTTAATATAAGTTCCAGTCCCTTCAGATGTGCCAATAGCATAGGTGTGTTCTATATCTGTTGTATCAATAAAAGTAATATCACAATGATCTATATTATAAATAAGACTAAACCTATAATAAAATTCTTTTATACCAGTGTTGGTATATACTTTATACTTACGTTTATAATAGGTACGTGTAGTTGTGGTATGATTAAATCTTAAATTAAGACAATTATTAGCATCAGATACACAAGTACGTATTAGCATAATTTTTTCATACTTATACCCACTTCCATAATTCTGCCTACCCTCATAGAATGAAGTAGATAAAAGAGATTCAACAATATTATTATCTATCAAAGATTCATTATAAAATCCTGAATACATTAATCCAATACTACCTGTAGTGTTAGTAATAATCATATTGTTTCTGAAAATTAATTTTTTTGCAGCTAATGTATAGAATACATAAAAAATAGGTACATCTATATAATTATCTTCAACCACAATATTTGGTAGAATGGTACTTACTACCCTTGTATCACTCATTTTAACTATATTTAATTTCGATGTGGTTGCTTCTGCTATTTGAATAGTATTGCCTTTAATAATAATATTTTCAATTGGTTGTGTATCAGATATTGTACAAATAACCATAGAACCTGCTGTATACTTACATTTAAACTTGTTGTTAAGTAATTTAAAATTCCTGTGCGGATTTCCAGATACATCAAAACGTAAATCATATACATCAAAAGTATTGTTCTCAACAACATATTCCTCACAGTCAGAAGTCAAACTCATGAAAGCAACCCGTAAATTAGTAATGTCCTGACCTACAGCCGCAGCATAACCCTCCTCGACAATATATACATTGTTTTTGTAATATCTCTTAAGCAATCCCCCAGTACCAGAACCTTTTGATTTCAATAGAACATTGTTTGTTTTTGTAGCATTAAAACATATATTATTCTTCCAAGTGTTGTTCATATAAATTAAAGTTTCGCAAGAGATATATGCATCATAGACCGCATCATCATAAATTGACTTCAATCCCTCAACATGGTTTCCCTCGTACTTACATTCAAATCCTTCATACAAGAAAAATGTATGATAAACCGTATCAGCAGTAAACCAAGTATTATCATTGTATACATAGTTATTCTTTATTTCAGCCATTCTTCTAATAGTTCCAATCTGAGAACCATACGTTAAACCATTTGTTGTACCAACACTTAAGAATGTATGGCTAAAATTTTTAATAGTATTACCTTCACAAATAATCATTGGAATTGGAACATCCTCAAGAGTAATAAAACTTAAAGTTGTATTATTTACTACATTGTTCTTGAATACAAATCTATCTATTCCATAGAACGTGACATATGGATTTACGTTCTCAGGGCCACTATGCCTATATAAAGAAATTGAACCGTTAAACGAGCATCCTTCAACTGAAACTTCTGTCAGATGTATGCTTAAATCTGATGCCCCATAAAAAAACAACACACTGTTAACTGACTCATTTGTCATCTTAAGATTTTTTAATTTTATACTGGTAAAATACATAGGATTAAACATAACCGTAGAACTGGTATGATTAAACCTAAACTCTCCACCTTTAATACCATAAATTTCAATATCTCCTTCAGCAACAGCCGAAGATGGAGCTTTAAGGTAATAAACATTGTCTACAATTACAGTACCATAATTTTTTAACCCTAACGATAGTTTGTTTGCATTATTAACACCTTCATTATTATCATTTACCACCATTCCTAGTTGAGTACAAGTAATACCTCTAGCTACTAATTCAACTTTCAAAGTATGATCTTCAACCACTTTAGTTTTACTAATCCATGCTGTACCACTCCATTCTTGAAATCCATCTCCAACACTTATCAATAAGTTTTCAACTTTTTCAGTTGGATTTGCAGTAAAATAAACATCTCTCGCTGCATCATCTACAAAAATATGTGAGGAGTTTATAATACTTGCTTTTCCATTCATTTCTTGCGACATATTAGCCATATTTGAATCAGATTTATAAATATTCTTTTTATTTTTCACTCTCAAATTCATCACCTACCTTTTATAATTATTTTTAATCATTTAATATTACTCCATTAGCGGCTACACTTATGTTTCCATTAGCTATTGCTATTAAATTTGCTCTGAATGCTTTAACTAATGTCACATCAAATTCATATAACCCTTTCGTTGTTGCACTGGTTATTAATGTCTTCGTTGTATCACCAATTCTATAACCTTCAAATGTATCGAAATTTATACCATCTAATGATGCTTCAAATGATACTATAAATGAAGTTGATGTTCCCCAAATTTGTATACATAAATCTGTTGCGTCATTAACTGAAACCACCTTACCTATTTGAATTGTCGTTGATGCATTATGTACATCAATAAGAAATATACTGGTTTGCATTTTGAAATTCCTCCTTTATTTGTTTTTTAAATTTTTTATTTTTTGAAAAGAAATTGTATAGAAATATGCAATTGTTATTAGAATTGCATAATTTAGATATGAAAAATGTGAATGAACTACATTTTTATGTAGGAAAAAATGTGATGACAGATATTTTTATCGACATAAAAATAAAGGAATAGGGTAGAGGAACATACCTACTACCCATTGTGTATAATTGTTTATTCACATACTATATATTAACATGATTTCCAATTAAAATTGTCATTTCATTGGGTAATGCTAAAGTAAATAAATCGAATGATTCATTGGGTTTTTACTAAGATATTTGTATAACTTGAATTCTAAACGTATCATATTGCAATATGGGTGTACCAGATGCACTTACGGCTCTTAATTTTATATTTTGGTCGGAGGTTGGTTTGTAAATACCACCAGCTGTTGGTTGCGATCCAATATCTCCACTTGATGCAGTATAGCATATTCCATCATATAATGCAGAAATTGCTACATTTGATGAGTCTACAAAAGAAAATCTTGCTCCAGATAATCCAGTTGAATTAATTTGGACATACGCATTAATAGAATATACTTTCCCATTCTTTAATGGAATATTTGGCGAGGTCACTGAACTCATATTTGTAGTGCCAACTACAAAAGCTATATCTATGGCAGACGATACATTTGTCGTAGCTGTTTTATATCCAACTAAATATTCTAATCCACTAGTTTGACACCAAATACTGTTTGTGTAGCAATACTTACCAGGGCCATTGTCTGTCTGATAAACTTCCAATCCTTCAACTGCTGTCATAGCAAGCCGTTGAGCTTTCGTTACTCTAGGGCAAAGAAATCCCTTACTTACACTCGTTAAATCAAGTATCGCACTATCATCAGGCTCTCCAGTTCCCACTCCAATATTACCATCAGTAGTAATAACTAATTTTTCACCATTTAAATAAAATATACCAAATCTGCCTGTTGTATTACTCAAACCTACATTCTTACCAATAACCCAAGCTTCATCATTTGTATCAGTAGAATCCTTAAAACCAATTGAAGATTCCGAATCTGCTCCATTTCCAATAAACTGTGCTATTCCATAAGCAGAAACACCTTTGATCTCTACTCTTTCATTAGTAGTATCAACATTAATGATTGGCGTTGTTTTATCAGCTTTAGTTATCTGAATACCTGTAGTACTATCTACCGTAGGTGCAATGACTGATGCTGTAACTCTACCATCTGTATCTACTTTAAACACATCTGTTCCAAGAGAATCTTTACCAATAAATATATTTGTACTACCATCACTAGTAGTTCCATTTGCAGTAATAATACCATCAACATCTAATCCATCAGAAATATCCCATTCAACATTAGAATTATCCCATAGTATTGTTTTGTCTGTAGTACCTTTTAGAACTATTCCCCCACCATTTGCTAAAGCATCTGTAGGAGTATCAGTTACAGCTAAGTTTATGTTTTTATTAGTAACATCAAGATTAACAACATCAATTTGTGTAACTGTGCCATCAACATTCAAATCACCATCAATTAATACATCACCAGTTATTTCAAGTTTTTTAGTGGGGTTAATATTTCCAATTCCCCAATTACCTGCTTCTGTAATTATTCCAGCATCAGAGTTTCCATTTCTTAAAATAATATCAGAGCCAATAGCTGAACCTAATATTAAATCTGCATCTGAAGTAACTTTTTCTGTAAAAACTTCTTTAATAACTTTTGTAGCAGAACCTATACTATGAGTATTTGTCAAATCTGGTAAAACGCTTTTCTTAATTATAATATTTTTACCAGTTAAAGCATCTAATGATAAATCATCATCACTAGTAACTTTTCTTGTAAATGTTTCAGAATACACTAAACTTGACTCACCCAATGTTTTAGAATTATTTAAAGAAGGAATTATATTATCATGAGCTATAATATCATAACCAACATAAGCATTTAAGTTTAAATTACTGTCTAAACTTCTATAATCATTTGTTGTTACTGAAGCAAATTCAACATCACTATCTTTATTTATTTCTTGATCTGAATGATAATAATTCCCTGTGAGAGCATCCCCACCAATAATACTAGTCAAACCACTATGTGATGTCACTGTACTTGCAGCAAATTTTGTTGTAAATGCACTGTCTATTTGAATTGCGACATCAGCACTTTTCAAAACAATAATACGACCTATAAGCATTCCATTAATAGCAAATAAAGCAGGTATATTATTAGGTAACTGAGATGCTTTTGCTGTATTTAAATCAAAATCTCCATCACCCAAAAATACAACAATTTCTTTTTGATTACCTATCATTCTAAATATCCAATTTACTGCATAATTACCATCTGTAAGAGTAGCTAATCCTGTTCCTGTATCATATTGTGTGTTATTATATTGAGTTATAAAACTATCTATCCAATTTCCAGTGCCATCAGTATATAACATTTTAACTATATCTACTGATGAATCAACTGAATCCATTGAATTTTTATAAACCCCTTGCCAAATCATACCCGATGATACAATTATGGTACGTATTATTGGAGTTGCAGATTCTCCAATACTTAATCCAGATTCTCTTGAAAATCTATCTGTACGTATTAAACGATCATGAATCTTATTCGGCAAACCATTGCTGGGCGAGTCCCAATTGACATATGAAAAATTATCTCCATCTCTAGTAACTGTATAAATAGGGCATATATTAGACCAATTGAATTGAGATGAATCTGTAATAGTACGAATTATTGGGGTGCCGTTATTGTAATCTGAACATATATATGATGTAATATGTTCAGTTATTGCAAATGTATTTCCTGTTATAACATGTTCAGATATAACTCCTGTATAATTAGCAGTATGAAATAAACGATATGTTCCATCACCTATAGTAACTGTTCCTAAACCAGTATTGTATATAATGGTTGGAGCTATAGCCGTACCTGAAGATATATAAGTCGTTGAACTATTTGAAGAAGAAGAACCACTACTTCCACTTCCATAACTATTACCAATATAAGGCATTTTATTTCACATCCTCTCTTAAACCACACAATAAAATTCAAATATACTACCAAGTACACTACTAACCTTAAATGAACTTAAATACATTTCATTCTCGATTCCGTTAGGTATACTGTCTTGACATTTAAGTCTACTATTTGAATTGTTGTTTAGATCAAAATTTATGTCGCTTCCAATTGGAGTGAAAAGAAATACCCTTGCAACCATTGTAGTATTATCTGTTGGATTTTCCAGATAAAAAATCTGATCATTAACGCCTAGCGTAATTTGATTTTTTGTGGCATCATAATCGAAGTTGAATTCAGACCTTAATATTGCACCACAATAATGCGTTCCCGCATGAAAATTACCCATTTTTTAATCATCCTCTCAAGATTAATTAATACGTTTCTGTTAATTTAACGTATTTTTATTTCATTCCTTTCTAATTTAGATTTGAGAGGTAGGGGAGAGGGGAGAGACTATTATTTTGTTACTGTAAATATAACAACTGATAATGTCAAAATAATTGCATTTACAAATTGATATATACCAAGCAACATTAATATCAAGTCCATAATCAAAATAGTAAAAAATATAATTTTAAAAATCATACCTTTGTTTATAATATTTCTTAATCTGAAAAATATAAAAATTATACAAATAATAAATATTTGTATAATAAAATTTTGTAAAAACAATGACATATAAAAAATTCCCAAAAGAGAAAGAATAGATAGAAAAAAGCATGTTTCGAGATTATCGAAGTGAAAAATTTCTTCAGATTCATCTGAACCACCAAAGCCTCTAAGAACAGAAAATATAATTAGAATAACCAACATGGGTAAAATCTGATTAGAATGATATCCAATTAATATTAGAAAAAAGAATATAGATATTTCGCATAAGATACCAGAAAAATAATAAGAAATTGCTTCAGACTGATCTTGTTTGATTAACTTAAATCGTATCAAAATATGAATAATCGTATCAGTTATTGCATCGAAAATTTTTATCACCTACATTTTTTTAGCACAACAAAAAAGGACTACCTCAATAGATAGCCCTTACGTTGTGTTCTTTGATTTAGTTTTTAGTTTTACTTACAGATTACTTCTTTCTTTACATCTTTCTTTTTTGACGGTTTTCCAAATAATAGCCAAAACATATAAAATTCCTCCTTTTACTTAGAAATAATACACATAATACTTCAATGATTCTTACAGGTATACTATATATCAACGTTAATAATATAGATTCTGTCTTTACAAGTTTTACATTAAAAATATATTCTAATAACATCATAATACTAGCTTCTACTAATAACATAATTATAAAAAGTTTAGTATTAATCCATAAATTGTTTAGAAATTTTGTTCTAGTTATTATTGATATAATTAAAGGGTAATATATAATAGTTAAAAATGGGGCTAAAAGTTGAATAATATTTTGAATTATTGCATGAAAACCAGACAATAATAATATAGTAACTATATATTTCTTTTTGCTAATATTAATATTGTTTATTTTAAACCACCATATTACAATACATGCATTTATCCAACTACTCATTAAAAATACAAGGCCAATATCACTCAATAACTCCAACATTAACATTACCTCTTTTTTGTACATATTTAATTATTTTATATAAAATATCATCTCCATAAAATTTTTCTACTAGATGATATTTATTTTTCATCTTTATTCCTGCCATATTTTCTTCTAATAAATTGTAACATAATTCTTGTTCATTTATTTCTATTCTATAATTTTTTCTCATATATGTAAACCAAATATCATATTCTCCATATCTATTATGCGTAAAATTACAATTTATACCATGTTGATGCATCACTTTATTTAAATAATCTTCTTTTTCTTTAATAGAATTTCTTTTTAACCATAAATCAACATGAATATCTTCATAGTTATTATATTTCCCCATTTACTTTACCATCCATTATTAATTCTTTAGTTATAGTATTTGATTGTATAATAGAATCATAATGAATTTCTTGTATCTCTAATATTTTATATAATAATTTCTGATTTTCTAACGTAATTAATGTATTGTCTTTTATTAATGTTCTATTTTCATAAATCAAATACAAGCAAACAATCATAATCCAAAATATCATAATAAATAAACTGAAAAGGATAATTTCATTGCTTTTATTAAAAATTAATATATTATTTTGTATGTAACTTTTTAAACAATATGAAAAAGTTATTGATACAAAAAATATAAATATTATGGTTTTTATCTTTATTATATTTGTAATAATACTATTACCCTTATGATTCATTCATTTTAATTCTCCTGACATATCTATAATCCTATTATATTACGAATACACAGATATGTCAAGAGGATTTTGTAAATTATTATATTTGCTTAGTTAAATTTTATAGTCAACTTCTTTTAAAAGTTTTCTTATGTAATCTACACCTTTAGAAGTTACAAATGTCTGTGCTGTATTTTTACAATAACTACCCATTTCAATAGTATATTCTTTTACTACAAAATATCCTGAGTCACAAAATCTTTGATAAGGAACATTATCGCTCATTAAAACTTTCTTTTCTCTAAGAAATTCAAATAGTTTATTTCTGCCAACTGAAAGCGATTTTGCGACATCGTTCATTTTTTGGTTGTTCTTAGCATCAATAAATATATCGAAACTTTCAGCTTTAGGCTGTAAAATTTCATTTTGTTCTGCTAATAATTTCTTTTCTTGCTCAATTTGCTTTCTTTCTTTGCGTTCTCTAAAATATTGAATTGCACGTTCATCTTCATCAAGATTCAAATAATTAGATAATTGTTTATCTATATCAATTTCATTTATAAATGTTTTGGCTAAAACATCTTTCGCTTTTAATTGATATTCAATAAGTTTATTTACAACTTCTGGATTATTCTCTATCATTGATGGAGTAATTGAAATTTTAGCTAACCATAAAGGAAAATAATCTAATTCAATACACCATACTTCACGATTTTCCCCAGTGTCAAATTTGGCACTCAGCTTTTTACTTCCTTTCTTCAATACAATGTCTTCTTGAATATTTCTTCCTTGTTTTTTACATTGATCTTCACTTAATCCTATACCTTTAGTAACCCAATTTACGCCAACATAAATTTTACCATCTTCATTACTTTGTACAACAATTAAATTGTCACCATTAAAACTTACTTCTTTTACTACTAACTCATTCATATTTAATATCTCCTTTTTATATTGTCCTTAAATAATTTTATAAACAGACAGCCGTTAAGGATTACGGTGTTCGGTTGCAAGCCTAGTCTGTTTATTTGTGCTTTATTGCACAACAAAAAACACTTCATAACGAAGTGTTCTTAATCTACAATAAATTTACTTTATTTACTTTTTTAATAAATCAAAGATTTAACTCTTTTTTGAGAATTTGTTCTATATTATCAAAATCCCAATAGGGAATACGGAACAATTTTATATCATTTTTCTTGCAATATTCATCTTTAAGATTGTCATGTATTTGTAATATTTCAAACTGTTTTTCAGTCATCATACCTTTAACCCATTCAAAATGTTGAATACCATCATATTCTATTAACAATCTTAATTGTGTTTTTTTATAATCCCAAAACACAGGTACATCAAATCTTAATAATCCACCGCCAAGACCAATCAAATCAGCAAAGGTGTGTTCTGAATCATATGGATTATTATATCTAGTTAATACATTGTTTATTTCTTTTTCGCCTTTTGATTCTGCACATTGTGGACAACCAGATGGTCTTGTTTTTCTTGTTCTAGTATTAATTATGGCTTCCCATTCATGATTGCATTTTTGACATTTCCACCAAGCATATTGTTGAGTACCAGGACAATATTCTTTTGGTTTTTTATTATTTTTACTATAATCCCATTCTAAAATTAATTCAGGATTGCAAACTTCCAAATTATAATCTTCACTAGGATAAAATCCAGAGCAATAAGGACAATCTGTTGTTTTTCTATTTTTTATTTTTGAAGACCATTCATGCCCTTTTTCACATATCCACCAAATATCTTTATGACTACCACAAGTAACATCATAAGGAGTCAAATCTCCATTTTTAGTAGGATGCCACTCTAAAATTAATTCTGGTCTTTTAATTGCTAAACAATTTGACAAACCTACTCTTACTCCTGCACAATAAGGACAACCACATTCACCAGTAGAAACCATATTTACAAATATTGCATCAAATGTTTCTTTACAATCATCTTTTAAACATTTCCATAAAAGCTTTTTCTTATTTCCTTTATATATTTCACTTAATAATTCTAAAGGTTTATTATTCAATTTGCACCATAATTTAATATTCTGTATTGTATATGGATTTGAAGTGTTAAATTTATGAGGAATATTGCCCAATTTTAGTCCTTTAAATTTTATATAATAAAAATAACCATATTCATCTTTTAATGTTATAGGTGTATAGTTGTTTATATATTCATTATCAATTAATTCATATCCTAAATTTTCAACATATTTTTTAACTTCTATATATGGTTGTTTTCTTTTGTTTTTCTCACTTTCTTTTCCACAATCATTACATTGTCTTTTATTATTATTTTTAAAATTATTAAATGTTGTAGAAAATTCATTTTCACATTTACATTCGAAATATAAAATAGTATTTGAAACGTATTCTTTACTTAGTAATTTACACCCACTTTGTGATTCTATTTCCACAAAATTTTTAATTATTTCATATGTAGAACTTTTTCCACCCATTATTATATCCACTCCTTGATGTTATATTTCCTTGTTTTTTGAACAATAAAAGAAGAGTAGGGTACAAGGATTCCTACTCTTGTCGATTGAGTTTATGAGGCTCAATCTATCTTTTAAAAATTTTATATTCTACTTTTTCAATAAATCGAAAATATCTTTCTTTTGACTAGGCTTATAAAGATGTGAACTTGACAACCATTTTAGAGTCATATACCAATTTGTGAAGGTATGTTTTTCAACATGAAATTTCATTTTACCCCCACCATTATTTTTTTTCCCGCCATTGTTTTGAGCAAGATTATAGTGCCTCAAATAAATTTTGTCGTCATTTTTTACAAAGCAAATGTACATGTGACAATTTACATTTACTTCCAACTCATTTACCACATCTTCATATACTCCTGTTAATTCATTCCTTTCATAATTGTACAATGGAGTTAAAGATAAACCATTAAAATACTTATCTCTTATTTCATACACCGAATCTAAATTGTCTTTCAATAAATTATGAAATTGTTTATCCATTCATTGCTTCATTAACACCCTCTCTATTATTTAGTTTGTTTCTTATTTGACATTAAATACATTTGTTGCATCGTTCTGTGTTCTCCCACATTAAAATCATGAAACTCTCTCATCTTTTTCCTTAACTTAAAATACACAATCCACATACTTAACAAAATACTTACTAACAATATAATGATTAATAAATTCGTCATACTCATCCCATAATTATAAAGGGTGGAATTATTCATCCACCCGTTTTATCTCATTCCCTTCATCATAAATTTTTTTAAAATATACATCATAAACTTAATCTTTTGGAAACAATATCCACACGAAAAACAGAAGTTATAGTATTCCATTAATTCACGTCCTTTTTTTGAATAGGGTAGGGAAGTGGTCTGCTTCCCATATCCTATATAATTTTAATTCATTCCTTTATAATTTATTTTGTTTTTGACCAAAATTGAAATCAGCCTATATCAAGGCTTTCAAGACTTGTAAATTCCATTAAAATGCTAATTTTATTGAGTTTTTATTACGTACCAGTTGAAAAACTTACAGCATCACTTTGAGATGTTTTTAATCCTTTTGTAGTTACATCTTCAATTATTACTTCATAATTTTCTGAAGCATCCAATATAGTATCTAATCCAACTAAATATTTGACATATGTTTGTTCAGGAATATTAGCATCATCAGTTAATAAATGATAATTATTAGTAATGTCATATAATCCTTTTTTTACACTGGTAAATCCAATATAAATTTCACCGCTAATAGCATCTTCAAATCTCAAGTTTAATTGCAAATCTACATCTTTCCAACTACTAGTGTCAGCCACAGGAGTTCCCCTAATATTTAATATATATATTCCTGTTTGTGGAGAAGTAATTTGTGCTTGTACTAATGTCCCTGCATCAGTTCCTTGTGTACCACTAGATAGAATAGAGCCACTACCAGTTAAACCAAACTCCGCATAAATCCCCTGAGTTACAAGATAATCTTCTAATGATATTTTTATTTTACTTATTGTTGGGTTCATAATTATAATTTGTGCAGTATACTCATCACCGCTTCTATATCCAATTATTTTTTGCTTAACACTCATATCTGTCAAACCAGCCAAAGTAATTTTTGACATACCAAGTGAATTTGCATTACCAGTTACTGTACACTCATCTTTATCCCATATAGTAGAATATGCCATATTCATAGAACGTTTAATAAGATTAGTAGTTCTTCCAATTTCTCCGCTATTCCACACAATGCTACTATCAGATTTTTTACGAATAAAAACACTCACTTTATCTCTTTCATATCCTGAAGTATTATTAACTTCATAAATATAACACTTTGTACTTTCTTTTAAAATTCTAGCCGTTGAAGTCCCAGTTGAACCTGCTCCAGTGACCCTAAGTTTAATTTTATTTCCTTTATAAAATTTCCTTGATACTTTTACTATTGGTAATAAATTAGACACTTCACTTTCTGTTGGTGGAAAAATATACGATGTGTTTGTTCCAGATATAACTTCATTATTATCAGCCCACACCCATGCAAATCTTAAAAATTTATCACTAGATCCAGTAAAATTATCTGCCCTTAAAGTTGCTTCTAATGAAACGAATACATCATCAGTAAATTCTATAGTTGTATCTGAAACTATTTTAATAATTCCATTGTATGTATCATAGTCAGCAATTACTGTACTCCATGCAACATCTTGTAAAACAGCTAATGTTTGAATATTTGCAGATAAATTAGAATATCTAATTGCACTTCCTGCCTCAGTTATTACATATGGAATTCTTGATGCTACAACTAGCCCTTCTGTTGGATATAAACATAAGGGAGATTCAAAAGAAGATTTATAATCTAATTGATCTTTAACTAATTTCTCACTAGGATAATGAGTGTCATCTGGAGTGGTTTGAAATGTAGTTACTTTGTTAGAAATATTTTCTTTTGATTCTTCTAAATTATTTGCTATATATTGTATATAATTCCCAATAATTTCTTCAGTCCCAGAAATACTTCTAGGTAGTATAATCCTATACCATGTACCGTCAGAACCATCAACGTTTACTCCAACATCACCTTCAAACTGTACGTCAACACAAAACATTTCGTAATTTTGATCTGTATTATCATCTAACATAATATCAACTTTTGTTAACTTACGAACATCATTAAAAGTTACTACTAATTCAAGAAATACCTCTGCTCTATGATTTCTTGGTCTGCCTACATCTGCTGATGCGCTATTATCATAAAACATACTTCCACCATTAGCCATTATTAAATTACTACTACTATACTTACCAGTTGCCCATGTTAACATTGTATTATTAGCATAGTTGTCATCTTCATCATAAAATAAAAACCTTTGCATATTAACATTCTCAGAACTAAGCGAATTACCCGAAATACGAAGTCTTGTTTTCTTAATCTTCTTCCAACCTAAATCCATTATAAATTCAGGTGTATATGACTCATTATCAACAACTATCCATTTATAAGATGTATCTAAAGATGCCGTAGAATTATATTGCATAGAACTAGATGAAACCATATCTCGCCATATTCCATCTGATCCATTAGTATTTGATCCTGCTTCAGATTCTATTTGTATGGCTAAAGACATTGCATGATATTTACCAGTATGAGTATTTGTGCCAGCAAATATAAGTCTATCTATTTCTTTAGCTAAACCATCAACAAAACTTAATGTAAATTCTACAAATGTACCATCATAAGTGCCACTACTTGGGATATTGCATACAGTCCATGGAATATGTTCTCCATACTCAAAACCCATATGAGTAACTGTAGGATTAAGATTGTAACTTGAATTAACCCCTTTTGTAATTACAAAATCTGTTGGGTCATCCGTCCAATTACCTCCTAATGGTTTTACAGAAAAATGACCAAGCATAGCTTCATTATTGAGATCATTCGCCGATATACGAATTCTAAATTTTTTTATTTTATATCCTTTAAATGATGAAATTGTTGATGGTAGTGAAGATATAGTTTCGCTTGAACTTGCACCTATTTCAATGCCACCAATATCCGTACCTGTACCTAAAAATAATCTCGGCTTACCTGTTGTATCATCGAAGCTAACCAATGGCTCGCCACGTTTTGGGGTTACATTTATACGATTTGATTCCTTGCCTCTTTTTAGGAGAATATCGCTCATGTTTATACCTCCTTCTTACCCAGCCATCTCATAAAAGCCAGTTATATTTACAGTTGCCGTTGATCCCGAAGCAGGTAATCTAACAGCATTGCTACCTATATTAAACAACACTCCACCAAATAAACTACCAACCTCTATAGGTACATAAGTACTAAAATTAGCAGAAGCTACAATAGTACTAAAATCGGTAGATTTCCTAGAAACTGGCAAATTAAAACTTCCAAGTATATACCTTCCCATTGTCCAATCCGTTAGAGTAAATGAAAGTCCAAAATATACAAAGCTTCCAACTTTAAAATATTTAGCATTTTTTATAATGAATGTTGCTCCAGAAAGATCTGGATCTGCTGCTTCAGCCGTTACAGTACAAGTCCAACTAAGAGTATCTTGATTTACTGGAAATATATTTAAGAACTTACTACCGCCATTATTAGTAACTGATAAAATGTAACTCTGATTTGGTTTTATTATTAATGGGGTAGTTATAATATTCTCATCGTGAGCACCGTCACGAAGATATGTTGTTATAAATCCAGATGAAGTAATAGTGTTATCAATGGTAGAAGTATTTAGAACCCTACACGTAAATGTGTCGTCTGTAATATTTGCCGCATCAATAGCAACATCCCCCTCACTTTCAAGGTGTATCTCCGTATTATTATGTATATCAGTTACTACTAAATCTTCTACCCCACTAGTATGGATAGTTGATGTTTTACCACCTGATAAACCACCTGAGATTAAATTTCCCCCGACTGTAGATCCATCCCCACAATACATTTTTTTTGTATCAGTAATCCATATTGGCTCACCATTATCGGGCGTTTTTGCAAGTCTTTCTGCATCTGAGCCATTTTTAAAAATTATTTTATTAGCCAATTTAATTCATTCCTCTCTTAATAGTTTAAAAAGTACCACCATCAATACAAGTTGTTGCTACAATATCAGCAATATTACCACAATCAAAAATATAACCTATTGAAGTATCAGATAATGATCCTCCATTTAATGTAAAACAATTACTTGTATCAAGAATTGACCCTCCATTAATTTCATTAACAAACTGTAATTCATTACTATCACTATCACCAATTCCACTCAATACATCTTCTAAAGATTTCCATTTTCCCAAAGACAAATTAGTAGTAAATGTACCTATCTGTTCTCCATCTTCCTGACATACATAAAGAACCCCGCTTTGCACAATTATAGTAGCAGATTCATATTCTCCTGCTTCCCATGTATGCCAATGTGGAATATATTCATGATGCTCAACCCAATAATCTCTTGCAAACCAAGGACTAGTACCAGCAGCATTGATTTTTAAACTAAATGTTGCAGCACTTTCCATCACAACTATCATATTAAATCCTGCATTAAATCCAACAGTTTCTAATAAAGTAAGATCAACTTCAGTATTTACAGTAGCTCTAGCAGTTGGAATTACTCCTTCAAAAAATTTATGTTCATAATCTTCAATTTCTCTATATAATTTAATAATTATTGACTTTGTAGCAGGGATTGAACCTATTCTATAATATACTTTATCAACTACATTATTTGAACCTATTGGAACTGTGTATGTTAATTTAGTACCAGACCATTCACCAGTATCGTTAGATTGAGTTACTCCTCTAATTTGCTTCTCTCCCATGACAGAAGTGCCAATTTCGCCTGTTCCTGTATTATCAAAAGGGACTTGTATAGCAATAAAATTTGCTCCCATAGATTTTGCGCTAATTTTTAAATGATGCCCAATACCTCCTACGGATACATCATCACCAAGAAGTATAGTAGCACTACCAGATTGAAAAGACGCATTAGCCCAATTTTCACCAATCAACTTTTGTAGTTTGGTTACACCATTCTCTATATGTAGGCGAACACTGTTTTCTATGTTTTCATTACCTCGAAGATAAAGAGATAACAAATCATTATTTTGTGTTACATCTGGAATTTCAATATCTGATACTTGATGCCATTCATATGCTATAGCACCCAATGGGTCATAGAATTTTTCCCAAAATGTAGTAGAACCTGATTTTCTAATACGATAGTCATTATTTGAAGGTGTTGTTGTATATGTTTTCCATAAAATTCCTTGACCAAATTCTTCTAAAGTTAATGGACTGTAACCTTCTGTTCCACTGCCTCCACCTTCTT
>Ga0209728_1000028_pt1 | contig 150268 bp, 304 predicted proteins | sample RifGroD1_FD_183997 | JGI IMG/M metagenome (GOLD analysis project Ga0209728, IMG submission 183997) | Groundwater microbial communities from Rifle, Colorado, USA - Groundwater D1 (SPAdes) (version 2) | ecosystem: Environmental > Aquatic > Deep subsurface > Groundwater | place: Rifle, Colorado... | reverse complement strand
TGGAATAATATAAAAAGTATCTTTAGTTGAAGCATATTCTTTTGTGTTAATATTATTGTTAGATAAAAACTCATGGGAAATTTCCCTCATTATTTTATCACTTACTATATAATCCATATATTCTTTGTGTAATGATGATTGTTTGGTTACTTCATAATAATTTTCCATTATTTAATTTCCTCCACTTCAATTTCTCTATCATTATCTTCGCTAACTATTTTAATATTAATTGCTTTATTTACTTGTTTTTCATCAGTAATATACCAAGGTTTATTTCCATCAACTAAAATATTTCCATATCCCTCAATAAAACCTTCGCCAAATCTTGCTCTCATCATTGCAATTTGTTCTGCATGTTCTTCGTAAGTGTGAAAGTCAAAGAACGCCTGTCTAAAATCTTCCATCCATTTCTCATTTAATTCATTTTCATCAATTTCAATAATGTATTCGTCTGTTCTGGTTGCTTTTACTTTGAATTGTTTCATTATTAATTATCCTTCTTTCTTACAAAATATCACTCAAAACTTCTTCTAATTCTTCAAGAACATCTTTTTCGTTAACATCATAATCTCCAAGAAACTCTTCAATTTCAAACTGACTTTTCAATCTATTCCATAACATTTTAGCGATACTATGATAATCATAATCTTCCATCTCAATTTCTTTACCTATTCTTTGAATTATGCCACAAGCCTGACCAGTAGTATAATGAACATTACCTTTGCTATCTATAAAACCCTTATCTCCTACTTTTACAGTTACTTTGTTTCTACTTAAAGCTGATTCAATCTCAAAGTCTTGAGAAAATCCAATTTCTTCTCCAATTTTATATGTATTCATTATTCAACTTCCCTCCCAAATTCTTTATAACCTTGCATAAATCCATACTCAAAATGACTTTCTAATATGTTAATTATTTCGTTTGTCATATCATTAAATTTATCAGGTGAATTACACTCATTATAAGCAACAATAATATGTGTAAGTATTTTAGAAGAGTTTTCTTTCATCATATTTATATTTGGTTCTGTTTTGACAATTTTATAATTCTTGAACATAATAATCATTCCTTTCTCCTATAAATCAGATTTTTTAAAGTATTATATTTCAAATAAGTTTCTTCCGCATTTTGGGCAATAATCTATAAAAATATTATCAAGAATAAAAGCACCATCGTTTGCTTGCTCAACAATAATAATTGTACTGTTTTTTATAAAAAATCCATATCCATCATTACCTTCCAATAAAACTTTCTTACCATTACAATATTCACATATCTATTTCCTCACCTTTCAAAAATAAGGTGTAATATATTTATTTTACAATTATACTACACCTTAAACAAAAATCTAAATTAATTCAACAGTCACTCTAATCTGATGAACAAATAACTCGCCATCATAATTATTTCTACATTTATTATAATAATCAGATGCTTCACTCATAGAATTAAATTTCTTTGCTCTCATTGGATCAGTAATTAATATTGAACTTTTGATATTGTGATTGACAAATGCCTTACCTGTTTTATTTCCTAGAACATAAAATGTATTGATGTAACCGTTTAGTAATCTTCTCATAATATCACCCTTTCTTAGTTTATGGTGATATTATTTCTTTATTTGTAGTTAAGTATACGCTATATTTTGAAAAATTGCAAGTTTAACCACATCTTAAAATCATCCTTCGTAATCATAATTCATCCCAAATTTTATCATCTGAAATATTCTTGTATCTAACAAATCCAATTACTATTTCATCTTCATCATGTACTGGATTTTCAAAATTATCAACATAATATTTATTATTTTTACTTATCCAAGCACATCCTACATAGTCTTTAAAATCTTTTCTTAGTCTAATATCTTTTGACTCATTTCCTACCCAAATATATGGCTTTAAAATTTTTAAAGTGATTTCATCTTTAAATCTTTTATCAATTATCATGCACAAATAGTAGTTGTTTCCTTCATAAATTGCATCTTGGTTGTATTTATTTGTGCATTCATTGATTGGAAATTTGGTTTCCATATGTTGTAATAGTGAGTTGAAGTTATTAATATTCATTTATATTTTACTCCTTTCATTATCAATTAAAAGTCAGATTTGATGTTGCTCAATCTTATTGCCACAATATTGACATACTTGATACTTATCTGAACAATCATTACAAATATTTTTATGAAAACTATTTACTGTTGTATTCTCATCACATCTAAAACATTTTACGAATTTAATTCCTCTTGCTATAGGTTTGTTTTTACATTCTTTACAAATCAATTTATGTTTCTCCTTTCTTTTCAATCCATTAGAATATTCAATTTAATAGGGCTTAATAAACCCAAATTCATTTTTAAATTGTTCACCAGTTAATTTTTCAATAATTTCGTTCATTTTCAAGTCTTTAATATAAACAACCCTTAAATCCCACTTCCATTCGTAATCAGACCATCCTTCAAAATTTTCACCCCAACCTGAATCTTCCATAACTTCTTTAAGTAATCTATCAACATTTAATTCAATTTCTTCTTCATCGCAAATTGTGTGTATTCCAGTATTGAGTTTAATTTGTCTTCTTTCTTTTTCAATTTTACTATACCAATGTTTACGTCTTGATAAAATAGAATAACCTTTTAGTACTACACCTCTATAAATTTCTACTAGCATATTATACCTCCCTAATCATCCTCATATTTACAAAAATCTACTCCACTTTCAGTAATTTCTCTAAAAGCATCTTCAAATGGCTCTCCCCATCTGAAACAGTCTCTTTCATATGGAGCATCTTCCATAAGTGTTTTTACAAAATATTCTGCGAACTCTTGTCTTTTACCACGTTTTACTTTTGCAAATGGACTTTCTCCATCATCAGCTATATTTTCAGGACTATTATGAAATAACCATACCAAATCCTTTAGACTTATTTCCATTTTAAGTTTATCATTAGTTATTTTAAATTTTAGTAAGTAGTCATTAAATTCTTTCATTATTTAATCTCCTTTTTATTAATACATACTTCCAGAACCTTATTAATTTCTTCAGCATTATAGCCAAAATCATCGTAGTACAAATTCAATTTACTTCTCTGCCCCCTAATAATAAACTCAGGACAGTCTTCATATGTCTCTGATTCTTTTGGTTGTGGACGCATACTACAAATTTCTCCTATGCATTTACGTTTGTCTCTCTTACACCAACCCATAATTTCTCCTTTCATAACTTAAAATGTATCTTTCGAAGGAGGATGAATTAACACCCTCCCTCTATTAACTATTACAAATTCTTCATAATCTCATCAATTTCAAGCTCTACCTTCTTCTCATTTGAAAGTAATTGATGTAATTTAGACTCCATTATTTTAAGTTTATTTTCTTCTTCTTTGCGACTTACAAAATCAAGCTTAGATTTAATATCTGTAATCCAATCCGCAATATAATAACCAGAGATAATAAAATCAATTTCTAAATCTTTTGCAGAAAGTGCATATGAGTTGAGTTTTACTAATAGATAAGTTAGTTGTTCCTTATTTAGAACTTGGATATTAGTTCTTACCCCATCTAACTCAATTGAACTATTTGTAATAGGAGAAAACTTTTGAGATTTAATTAATTTTGCTTTCTTGTCCTCAATTTGCTTCTTTAATATCATAATCTTTGAATCGTTTGTTTCGTTTGCCATTTTTATTTCCACTCCTTAATTAATTCTTTATTTTGATTGTATGTTACTAAATATTTTGGTTTAATTGTATTAAAAACATGTTCTGGAGACGCTTCTTTCATGAATATTTCATCTTTTCTCCCCTTGGTAGTAGTATAAACATTATAAGTTTCATTTCTTCTGTCATAATTAGAATATGAATAATGATAATAGTTTCTTTGTCTTTCGATGTAATATCTTAAATATTTTTTATCAATTTCAACATAGCATTTATTATGCCAATAAGAATTCTTTTCTAGCAATTTCTTAAAATCTTCTAATGTATAATCTAAATAGGTGTCGTTCTTAGGTTCTCTTGATGAATATTTACTGTCTTTTAATAATTCATCCATCAAATCAGCATAATCTTCTACACAATTTTCATCAATAACATCAATTATACTTCCTGATAAAGATTTTATAGAATTTATTTTCCTATAACTTGACTTTCTATCATAGAAAAAATAAGTTTTTGATTCTTTGCCATCATCATTATTTTCATAGAATCTACCCAAATAAATTAATTCATTATTGGAATTTGATTTATATGTACCACCAAATATTAAAGTTTTACCGTCAAATTTCTTTCTTTCGTGTCTTAGATCATTTAATTTTGATAATTCAGCATAATCAGGTGAATCAACTGGCATTAAAATTATATCTGACCCAGACCAACCGTACACGAATTCTCCCTCTAGCCCTTTTCCTTTAATTGAACTAGCATTTTCAAGAATATAGAGTAAATTCTCTATTGTGATCTCGAACTCAAAATTACGAGGGTCGAATACTCTACAATATGATTTTCGATGATCCCAACCGTTTGAGTAGTCGCCTACTTTTTTATTTAATACAAATCCACTAGTGGGTTCATTGGCAAATTCTTGTGGTAGAATTTTATCATCTCTCCAACTTTCCCATGATTTACTTTTTCTTAATATATTCTTTTGATCATAATAAATAATATACGCAAGTTGACCAGTATATGTATCTGAGCGATTTTGATAGCCTACTTTAATAGTTTTTGGTAAAAATATTGTACTGTTAATTCTATTCTCCTCCTTTAATCTCTTTATTATTTTCATCAACCAATTTTAAGAAACCACATTCACAACTAATTGTTACAATTTCATCTTTTACACTGACTTGTAATTTTGTATCTTTCCAACTACTCCCACAATCTGGACATTTCTTATATTTTCTAGTGATGTTAATGAATTTAAATGCGTCCATATAAACACCTCCTTTCTTAAATTAAAAATACTCCTTTTATTTCAAATATTTTTTATTTGCTTTTAATCATTTCTTCTACGATTTCTTTAGCTGTGGTTTTTCCATCTAAAGAACCAACGATACCAAAATACTATTTTTCATAGCGTTGCAATGCTCTAATTATTGTATAAATTGGATACATTGTTCCTCCAATCGCCATATCATTTATGGATAAAGAATATGACTTTATAGCGAACTTACGATGTTCTTTTGCTTCTTTAACTGCCTCACTAATTTCTTCCTTAGTATAATACTCCTCTGTCTTCTCAGGATTATCAATTTTACCACACCACTTAGGATGTGATAATGATTCCTCTTTAGTAACGCCTCTGCCAAATTCTCTTGCCCATTCATTGAAATCTGGATTATTAGAATCTATACAGTGACTACTTACATGATCTAATTTCTCTTGTGGAGACAATCCTGTTAAATCATCCTCTGAGTAAAATTCACATTCTATACAAGTCATAATATTACATCTCCTTTATTTTCATTTTAATTTTTCTACTAAAACCCATTCTCCAGTTACAAGACTATCTTCGGTAACTATGAATTGCAATACTCTAAATCCATGTTTGTTTAACTCTCTTAAAGCTAAATATCTAGCAGAGGCATATACTTCATCAACGTCTTTATCATATAAAGCATCTTTATTATTTAAAATTTTATCATATGGCATTACATGCCTAAAAATTATCATATCTTGTTCAACCATTATTTATTTCCCCTTTTATTTAGTTTCCTTTAAGATTCTTTTAGTAAAACAATAAGCACATTCTTCATTTTCACCATATTCATCACAATGACAAGCATTATCTACATACTGAATATATTCATCTTTTAAACATTCTAGAGCAAGTCTTAAATTTTCTATTTTACTTTTTAAAACTTCACATTCCTTCTTATATAAATAACCATCCATTTCTGTATATTCAACTCCGTCAATTTTAAACATTAATAATCAAGTCCTTTCAAACCATAAGCTTATCGTAAAACTTTACTCAATTATACAAATAATAAATAAGTCGCCAAACCACTTTATTATTTAGATATTATTAAACATTTTCTGTAAGTCTTTTATATTCATTTCGCAGGTATATTTTTCATTGTCCGTATGTACTACTAAATAATCATCAAAACCATTTATAATTGAGGATAGTGCAGACAATGTATTTTTAACTCCTAACCTATATGACTTTAATTCAGCACCACTCATACCATTAGTAATAAGCAATTCTTTCTCATTAAGAAACTTATCAATTTCATTTGGCAGATTCATTCCCATGAATAAAACTTCATCCATTTCAATCACCTATATTAACCTTTCTATGGTTTTTCCATCATCACTCATAAGAAATGTCATTTGATTTGTTACAATTATATTGTGTTCTTTACTTTTAGTTCTTGGATATATACAACAAATCAAGTCTAATTCTTCAAATTCACAGTTGATTTTAAAGTCTATTATCTGATTGTCAATTCCTGTAAGCTCTTGGATTTTCCTAACCATAAGATTGTGTTTGTCATTATAATACATGATCTCAGATTTCTCATATTTAGATTGAAAATCATCATATATGCCTTTAACAATTGCTTTATGAGTTGTAAACTCCTCCGCAGATGTATAGTTCGATTGACCTTCTTTTGACATAATTTTTAATATCATATTTATCTAACTCCCTTTCTATCTTTCTGTCTGGCGACCTATTTGCTATTCATATAATTGAGTAAGAACTATTTTATTTTATATTGATTACATTAGTTAATTCAAAACAATCATCTAATTTTAGGTTGCTATCAAAATCCAACTCTCCAACATAAAATTCTCTACCTTTAGAGTCTTTTGCAAAATATTCATCAGAGATATTAGATAACCTAGCACGAAAAACCTCTCCCTCTTCTATCTTGGCTAAAATTTCTTCCTTTTTATTGAATAGAGTAAATCCTTCTTTTGCTCTTACTTTGATAAATTCCATATTTTTTATCTTCCTTTCCCATAAATGTTAAATTTCATCTGCCTGAATTTGTTCATCTACTCTTTCATATAAATATTTCTTAAATAATTTTTCTGCTTGATCGGTTCCATGTTGTATAGCTGAATTTCTAACTTCTTTTTCAAAATAACTCATCAAAGTTTCTCTATATATTTTCTTCAATGATTGAATATTATTTTTATTTAGTAACCCTAAAATATCTTCAGGGGTTACTAGTTTAATGATTTCTTGGATTACTTCTTTCCCAACGTCTCTAATATGTGAATTGTTTTTAATCATATTTGTAATTGCTCCAGATGAATCTAAATTCCAATTATGATCCCATCTATCATATTTTAATCCTAGTTCTTTAAAAACAATTTCTCTCCCAGAATTCTCTAATTGTCCTTGAATCATTTTTCTTAAACTTTCTTCTGAGAAATTACCTTGTATATATTTTTGTAATTCTTCTTGAGTAATTTGTTTTACACGATCAATTGATATTTCTTTTTTATTGTTACTCATTGTTAATTCATCCTTCTTTCTAAATTTCTTCAATATGTTCTTCACTATATGATTCTCTAAACAAACATCCATCTGAATAAAAACTAATATCATAATCAATAGAATTTACTGAATCTCCCTTTTCTCTATTGTATATATGAATACCTGTAATTTCTCCATATTGCACATTGTATTTTGGAACAGATACCATTTGACCAATTGTATATTTCATTACTTATATTTTCTCCTTTCTTACGCAAATACTAAATCTATAATCTTATTTCTCATATTTTCATCTATTGGACTTCCTGAAGCTTGAGGATGCCCTCCACCTCCATATATGCCTGCTATTACACCTAAATCAATATTATTTTTAATTGTTCTATAACTAACTGAATGCGATGGATTTATCATAACAATAAAATCTAATTCAGGATGTAATTCCGATAACTTATTACCCAATTCTGAAACATATCTCTCTGCAAATACTATTCCTGTTTCATAACCTTGAATTTCTTTAACAATGATTGATTTGTCTTTTGAATCTATGTAATGGTCAATTTCTCTTTGTTTGTATTCTAGCAATTTTAAATCAAATTCATCAAGTTTAAATTCATGTTGGAATCCAACTATATCCATAATCTTTTCGATAAAATTATCTCTACCCATTATGTAAAGTAAATCATTCCACATTTTTGGTTCAATTTCATTGTATAAAGTTTTCCAAAGATATGTATCATATTTTCTAACTGATTCAACAAAAGAAAATAAGTTAGAACATCCATCCCATTTCCATGCTCTTGAATTTTTCAAGAATCCTTGTTCCATTAGATAATAATAAAATAAAGATGTTCCACAAGTCTTTTCTCCATTTATACTTTCTACCACTTTGCACCAATCATATTTATTAAGGAATTCTGCTGTTTTATGATGATCTAATAAAATAACTTCACTAATTAAAGATTGAATATTATTGACTAATTCAGCTACTTCTTCATTAACGGAAATATCTGTAATAAATGTTGTGTCATAATTTTTATATTCTTCTGTTAGTATGTATTGTTTAATTTTATCATTTATATTGTCATAGTCGCAGTATTCAATATCAATATTTGAGAATGCTTGTTTTCCTAAAATACCACAACCAATGCCATCTTTGTCACTGTGACTGAACAATTTTACTTTCATTTATATAATCTCCTTTGTATTTTATTTTTGGAGTAGATGAAATAGTCCTTTCCTTGGGTTAACAATCTCCACAACCAGTACATATTCTCTTATGCGTCTGGCAATAAGTAGGCAAATCTATACTTCTACCACAATTTTCACTCCAATAATCTGGTGTCTTGTCAAAATTGTTTTCGTCCATAATTGTATCCAACCAAGAATAAATTTGCCTGTAAATATTTATTTCTCTGTTAGCAACAGTTCTGCTGAAATTCCTATGTGTTTTATTCATTGCTTTTTCATATTCTTCTAATCTATTTTTGTAAAAATGATATTGATAAATAATAGACTTTTGAAGATTACCATAATTATTAATATCAGGGAGTATATTATTCGTGCAACAAACTGAACATTCAATAATTTCTCCTGGTGCATTTACTTCATATTCAATCACTTCATCACATACTTTACAAATGATTTTCATTGTTTTACTCCTTCCGAATGAAATTGGTCTTTTAACTGAATAATCATATCTTTTATTTCTTTAAGTTTTAAATCTTCAGTTGTGTAATTATTTGCTTTATATTTGTTAAAAATATCTTCATAAAAATCACCAATACATAGCTCATTGATAACATTATTAAACAACTTATCAATTTTATATATTTCTAATAACTCTCGGCATAAATAGTAAAATATTAAATTATAACCATACTTCAACCTTAACAAAAATTGCAAATCATATAAATCTTTAATTCTCGGATTTGTAGAATTTTTAATAGTAACACAATTGATTAATTTGTTAACTATTAACTTTTCTAGTTTAATTAACTTCATTCCATTTACTTCTTGATGATCTATAAGCGAGTTATTGTAAATGTCTAATGTAATTTGATGTCCTGAATTCTTTTTCAATTTTATGCTTATATTATTATCACCTACTGAATAATCAATTATTTCATATTTCGCATTGGTATAATTTATTTGATTAATTAGTCTTACAATAGAGTAATCATCAGCAAAATGGATATCAATATCATTACAAATACGATGGATATTATTCAAATATAACACAGTTGCTACACTTCCAGTAATCACTATATTTGGGTTTATCTTATACATGTCTTGTAATAGACTTTTATAGATATTCATAATTTCTTCGTTCATATTTTCACTCATCTATACTTTATGCAATCTTGTGGTACTCTATAATCGTTGTATGAAATATACTTATCCTTTGCTACCACATCTATGGCATCACCATCAAAAGTATCACGGATTGTTATATCTTGCAAATCTTTTGGATGACAACCTACGGGAGTTTTATCAACCAAATAGTCTATTAGTGACATAACACAATAGTCACACTTTATCGGACAATCGGCATTATTACTCCAAGATAACCACCCAGATGTAAGTTCATAATTATGATTTTCATTAGATGATATTCGATTCAATCGAGATGTCAATTTTTTAGTGTACGGTAAAGACTCTGTAATATACCTTACTAAATTCATATCTCCTGATGAAGCCCAATCTAATAATATATGACCATTATACAATGTATATTTATATCCTAGTCTATCAATAACGTCTAGATTCTTTGGTTTATTGTTTACAATATCATGCACTTTACAAGTTGTATTATATTGATATGCAATTACACAAGATGTTTTATTGAAGTATCTTACCCCATTAGCATTACAACAATCAATAAAGTAACCTTTAGTATCATCCTTCAATTGCTTTAATAATTTTCTATTATGTAATCCACCTAAAATTATATTATTACCAGTTTCAGCAGCAATTTCAACAATACGCTTGATATTTTCATGTGAATCATTCCTTCCTTTTATAAGTGGTCTAAGAAGTATGTTCATTTGACCAAACATATCATATAGTCGCATTATAGTTTCTTCTCTTTCTTCAAAACTATAATTTCCTTCATCTAAGCCAGTTAAAGAATACGCCATAAATAATTTTACATCTTTTATATTCATTATTTGTTTAAGTTGTTGATATGCACTCTCACTTGGAACAGCTTTTGTACAAATTCCCACCACATTGTCACAACCCACTAATGATTTAACTTTAAGTATTGTACTTTCTACTTGATTGTCTGTTAATGGGTCTCCATGATTATTAAGCATAACAGGTATATTTTCATACCATTCTATATTCATTATCAAACTCTCCTTACAAATTATATTTATTTTATATTAACTTTATTTTGCCATTTCTTCATTTTTTCATTAAGAAGATTAACCAATTCTTCATTATTGCCACCAAGTTTATAAAACAATGATATGGCAACCATAATTACATCTATACATTCTTCTTTAACATCTTGTGAACCTAACCCTTTGTAAATACTTCCTTCAGCATCTACATAAGATAATAACGCTTGTGAACATTCACCAGTTTCTTCTGATAGTTTAAGACATATTTGTTCCAATGTCTTACCATTTTGAATACTTAATTCTTGTATTTTTTCTAATAGTTTAATAATTGTTAACACATCCTTTTTCTATACTATAAAATCGATATTTTAAATCAACAGCTTGTTAATTATGAAAATATTGCTATTTGAAGTATGTCGTTGTCGTTATCTATCCTAACGTCCAATTTACATTTTATTTTAGATTCTAGATACTCTTTATCCATTTGTGTAATATGAAGCCAACCAGAAGTATCATATTTTATTACGAAGACTTTTTTATGATTAACTTTTTCCATTTTTCTTAAATTCTCAATAAGATTATCAATACTAATTATACTTAAATTTGTTTCCATTTATTATTCACCTTCTTTCTCTACGAAATTTATAATATTATGAATTATTTTTCATTAAATAAGGACTAACAGCTACAAAAGTGAAACACTTAGCAAAAGCCTTTTGTAGTTTTCAGTTACCGAATCCTAGTTAGTCCTTAAACATATCGTATTATAAATTGAGCATTACCCAGTTTTATCATTAATCACACAGTTTGGGATTCTGTTTTTATTGTGACTGGATCTGTTTTTTCATTCCCTCGCTCAATTATTTTATTTGTCTAATTACTTGATCAGTTCTTTCAACTCTTTATTCAATGATTTAATCTTTGCTTTAAGATATGCAATCTTAATTCCCTTTGTCTTATCATATTCGTCTTCTGGCATACACTTTGCCACACCTTTAGACCCATCATCAAGAATTACTATAGTTGCCAAATCACTATGTATTACTCGTTCACTTTTTGTTTTTATCTTAAAAGAACTATCTTTAATAACTTCTCCTGTCCTTGCGTCTGTTTCTACAAAATACTGTTTCGTTCCATAATATTTAATTGTTTTAATCTCTGCATCTCTATTACTCATTCTTTCATATCTCCTTTATTTTTTATTTTTTGATCTTATCTTAGTTCTATTAAATATTTAATTGTTAATTGGTCTTCTTTGTAGACAATAATCTCATCATTTCTTAACATACTTCCTTCGTGAGCATGTAAGCAATGAGCACCTGGGCAGTGCCTTTGTAACAACTCATAATTAAAATTATGATACACATTATCAAAAGAATGAACATCGTAAGGTTTACCATAGGCCACATCATACAAACTCATGAATGCCGAATTCGAACTTCCTCCTGCCCAATATGAACCATGTAAAGAGGTATATCCTAGACTCTTTTGGGCTTTAGGGGCGAAATATATGCCATGCCCAAACATCTTTCCTGTGATTACTGCTGATGGCCTTAGAACTAATCCTGTGTTGATAATGTTCCACCAATTTTCATTCCTGCTACCATGAAACAATAGTTTTTTATTTTTGATATTATTGTCTTTAATATATGTATCAAATTTCTCTTGTGTCTTTGTATTTACGACTTTCCATGCTTGATAGAATTTATCACCGATTGAACCAAGATTCTTCTTAATCAACTCTTTTTCTTTTTCAGTTATTTCTTCAAATTGCAAACCCATAACATCCAAAATAGTTTGATTATTGACTGGTTCGTTTTCAATAATATCTTCTTCGTCTTCTTTAGTTATGGATTGGGTTACTACTTGCCCCTTCATTACATCGAGTAAATCTTGTTCCTTCTGAATAATCTCACCAAAATCTTCAACCTTTTTAGCTAAATTATCTTTAACCTTTTTCATCTTCCGTGGAATAATCTTAAATAATTCTACTAAAATTTTATTAAACAATTCAATATTATCGGCATTCATTAAACCATCTAAAGTCAATTGTGCTTCATCTATCATTACTTGAGTAACTTTATTAGAAGAAATTGTATAATTATCAGCAATAGCTTGTCGTGCCATAGATTGAAGCCTTGACACAATAGATGCGATTACTTGATTTGGAATGTCTAGATATTCTTTTTTCTTTTTGTCTTTTACAATAACTTCTGCAACTAATCTAGTATTATCTGCATAACCCTTCTTCTCTTTTTCTTTTGCTTTTTTATTCCATTGACTCATATCATAATGTGTTGTTTGAAAACCTCCTGCTCCAATACGACCATACTCTACAGTAAAATTATTATTATCTGTCTGGATCATACGGTAGAACTTATTATTATTCGCATTTGGCTCAACTTTTACTAAATATAAACTTTTAAAGTCATAGCTCAAATTATTTCACCTCCCATCTATATAGAGTTACATCGTAATCGTGAAAAACTTCTTCGATCATACTATACACAAAAGGCCAAGAACCTCCTGCTAAACCGCATCCAATATTGAACGGAATTGCAACTGATTCATGATATCGTTTTACTCTTTTGTAAACAATATTTAATGCATTTCTTAAAGCATTATAGTCAGTATATTGTTTATTTCTACCAAAACCCTCTTGTCCAAATAAATTTGCTATAATATATCCATCATGACATTCAACATATTGAACTGCTCCTAATAAATCTTTTGAATTGTGTTTTTCGCATAATTCTTTGTATGCTTTATAAACCTCTGGATACTTTTCTTTGGTTTGTTTTGCGATTCCTCCACCCATTACACCCTTTGCATTTGTCTGGTGACACCATATATCTTCTGTTGCTTGCAAAATGTCTCCATCAACTATTTTAATCATATAATCATTCCTTTCTTAATTGTAACTGGGTTCTGTCTTATCGTCACGATACTCAATCAATCTACACAACCTTAAATCTACTCCACCTTTATCATTAGTAGTCTCATCGGTATACCTAACCTTAACAATCTTACCTAGTATTTCGTCTTGATGTGTCCAAATATAATCTCTAACCATTCTGTCATCATATTTTTCCGAATTATATTTAACCTTATAACCACACATTACATTTGCAGAATTGCCTTTATAATCTACAATTATTTTACCCAATGTATTTTCAAATTCTTTGCCTTTTTCACCTTTTTCAAAACCAATTACACGTAAATCAGCTTCTTTTTCTGTTTTAACTTTTAACATTTGTTGATATGATTTTTTCCCAACATACTTTTGATCTAATGGTAAGACCATAATACCCTCGTCTTCTTGTTCCATCATTTTTTCAAACCAATAATCAATTTGGGATAAATCAGTTCCAATATAGAAAGGTTCTACATTTTTAACCAATGGAGAATTAATCTTATCTACCAATTGTTTTGCTAGATTCTTTCTATCTCTACAAATCATAGAATGTTTTCCTTCATAGAACCCATTGTCAGGAATAAAATTAAATACATTAACTTCAATTCCATGTTTCTCTCCATCTCTTCTTAGAATTGACCCTGTCTTATTAAATACTTCCATTCTTGTCATTGTTCCTTCTAGATCGATTGCTAACAGCTCACAGGCAAATACCCCATGTGGTAAATCTGAATTCAATAGAACTCTTTCTAAATCAACTAGTTCTTTATATAATTCTCCACCTGAAGTCATAATTTTTACTTTGCCATTGCCAACTTCAATTTCAGCCCTATATCCATCTAACTTTTTATATATACCAAATTCTTTTCCTTTAAGTAATTTTAAATGTCTTTCTTCGGCTACTTCCCCCTTTTCAAGTTTATGAATATAAATAAATTCATATCCTAAAGCACTATTGATAGTTTTTTCACTAAGGCCACCTCTTAAATCTTGAAGAATAATTTGTATGTAGAGTTCTTTCATTTTATCTGTTTGCTCTGACAAGAATCGTTGAATATTTGCTATTGTTTCATCTGAACCAGTCCCATTAACAATAAGAAAATCTCTTAAACTATAAAAGTCTGTAATTTTTATAGTGGGTTTAGATTTAACTTCCTTTTCAAGTTTCTTACGTTTGATACCTGTCTTTACCTCTAAACTATAAACGAATTTAAAAATATCCTTAAGTAATTGATTGTCTTTATTTGACTTAATAATAAATTCTTTATCGTTCCGTCCTGATGTGTTTTGAATTTGATTAATAATTTCTAATACTTTTTCCATTAATATCTCTCCTTCTTTTTATAAAAATATAAACCTCATCTTTTGTCTATCTAATAATACATGGTGAAGTCAATTATGTCAAATATTTATTTATTACTTTACGTACTTTTTAAACCAAATCAAACATCGTTTTCATCGGAAGTATTGATCTTCAAAACCCTTATGTAGCAATGGTTTTAGCTTTTTGGATTTTTCTTAATTCCACCACATACTAGACAAATTACCCATACTAGTATCAAAACAACCTGCAAGATATTTATTATCAATATATGGATTATCAAAAGATAATCTTTCTTTTAAACATTTCTCTTCATTCTCAATTTCATCAATGAAATTATCCCAACTATCATAAATAAACTTGATAAAAATTTCATTATTTTCTCTTTCTCTAAAACGTCTAATCCATTCTTGTTTCATACTTTTATCAGGATAAACCATAAAGAAATTAATCTTATTGTCATTCAATGCTTTTCTTACAATATCATGACTGGACACAAAGATAACATCTACTTTACCTATGTTATCTTTAATATGTTTGATGTAGTTCTCAGGAAATTCTGGATTTCTTTCTTTTGTGTTGTTACCTTCACTATCCTTAATCCAACTAAAATTACTTGAATCTGAATCTAGCATAGTAAATGGTTTGTCGTTATAATTATTGAACATATACGATTTTCCGCAAGCAGGGAAGGCACTTACTATAATTGTTGGTTTGTATTTCATTTATTTACACTCCTTTAATTTATTTTCTAATTCTCTAATCCTACTTTCTAATTTTAGATTTTTAATTCGATAATCTTCCATTATTTCATAATATCTATTGCCATTATCAATAATATTTACAAGTTCTCTCCTTACCTCATAAAAGTAATTATCGGCATCTTTTCCATTAGTTTTTTCATTGGAAATATAACAAGTCCAATCTAATAAATTTATATTAAATTGACCGTCTTTATTCCTATCTTTGTCAATCACTAAAAATCCATCAATATGAGGTTGTGTAGTGCAATGTATATTTCTATCTGGACATATGGTTTTTACAATTTTATCAAGACTCCTACTTACTTGCCACCACCTATGCATTTCAGCCTGTTCTAAATCCCTTATGTAACTTTCTTTTAAATCATCAACTAAATTAATCAGAGTTTCTTTAAATTCAATATAATTTTGATCCGTAGAACCAAACATGACTGAGGGCAAAGATGGTTCATCAATGAGTTCTTTTAAGACTTTAGTTAATAATCCACTACTTACAAATTGTTTAGCGATTTCTGATAAATCCTCTTCACTTAAACTATTCCAAAAATAATCTAAAGGAATTGAGAAATTTAAGTTTTGTGAATTATTTTTAACTGTCTCTAATCTAATTTCTACATCTTTATCATAACTCATATTATTTTATCCTCCTTTATTTTCTTTTGTATTAAATACAGTCTGCTTTTTCACAGTCATTTTAAAATTACATCCACAATCTTCGCAAGTGTGGTTTGTATAATTAAATGAATATTCTCCAAAAGCAGATGACATCCAATAATTATTAAATCCCATTTCGAATTTCTTACCACAATTAGGACATTTAGCATAATCTATTGTTCTTGTCATTTATTCAATCCCTTCCACGTTATAATCACCATATTCCATATTTTCATCTGATAAACATTTCTTAGCAACTGGATAACCTAACTCCTTTAATAACTTAATCCAATCTTCATTAGAAATTCTATGTCCTTCACGTATAAAATCTTCACCTAAATTTACTTGTAATACCTCCCAATCTCCTGATTCATTAGTTATTAATTCAATTAATGGTTTAATCATTCAATTATACCATCCCATTCATTCCATTGTTTAATACTTTGTTTTTCTTTATTTTTAGATTCTTCTTGTGCCTTAATGGATTCTTCATACCTTATGACTACTAATTTTGCAAGCTCAATAAAATTATCCAACCATTTTTTATAATCATGCCATCCACTATTATAGGTATAAACTTTTTCCCATTTATATTTTGTGCGTCCAAATGGTAATGTTTTTAATAAAAATTTATAAACTTGAACTTTCCATTGGTGTTCTCCAAGACTAATATAATCTTTAGATATATCAACCCTATATTCATTTTCATTATAAATAACTGGATATTTTGATAATTCCATATCATTGTCCCCCTCTCAATTCTTATTCATACTCCACCAATCAGAAATTGGTTCAGCATAATGCATTATTTCTTTTCTAAGAAGTCTGTGTATAAAATCAAAAGAAATCCATTTATCAGTACGACATAAAGAGTTATCATTAATTCTTGTTTGTCTTGGTAAAGATGGATATTGTAATGCTTTCATACTATCAATTCTTATGATATCGTTACAATAATCTTCCCATGAAGAATATTCAATAATTCTTTCTTGAGAGTTTTGAGGAATAGTTATAGAAAATAATTGTTCTGTGCCAATTTTATCCCATTGATATTCTCTTATTTTTATCATTGTTTCTCCTTTCGATGTAGTTTAAAATCCTGATTTCATAGCAATTATTGATTTCTGAAACCCTTACTACAATGGGATTACAGGGTTTTGCATTTTATGAATATAAGACGGATAATAATATTCTGCGTTTTTTACTTTTCCAGTTTCTTTGTATTTTGGATTAAAGTAATGTTTCCTACAAACAGATTTATAACTCTCATTACCACCTATTTGTACCTGTTCTCCTTCGTATTTAGGTTCATTATTTACAAATCTTAAAACCATTGTTGCTTTTTTATTACAATACGTACAGATTGTTTTAATTTCCTCTAATTTATCAGCATAACATACCAAATTGTAACTTCCCTCAAATAACTCATTTTTAAAATCTCTTAGCAACCCATAACATATTACAGGAATATTTAATTCGTCAACTACTTTTGCAAAATCTAATATATTTTGTTTGGTTAAAAATTGGGATTCATCAACTAATACACAATCTGGCATAATGCTTTTTACTGCTGAAATTATATTGAGTTTACCGTCAATCTTTATCGCAGGTTTACTAATTCCAATTCTTGAACTTACTGCCCCATCATCACCCCTTGTGTCTGTGGCAGGATAAAATATCAATACTTTCTTATCTTGTTCTTGATAATTATGAGCTACTGCTAAAAGTTGCATGGACTTTGATGCATTCATTGTCCCATACCTAAAATAAAGTTGTGCTATTTTAATCCACTCCTTATAATTTATTAATAATTGGATGATTAATCCCTTACTTTAAACAAATACCAAATTCCATCCCTAATAGTCATATTATTTTCTAAAGAATATTTCACAATTATATCTTCATTTTCTCTCATAAACTCAAATATTTCTGATTCATCTTCAAACCAATATAAAACATCTTGCCAATCATAAGGATTAAGTTTAATCGTTATTTACTCCTTACTTTTCAATAATCTCAATTTCTTTATCTACCGTATTCATGATAATAATTGGATAATTAACATACAAATCACTCTCACAAGCTGATTTAACCACTTGCACCAATTTATCTCTAATGCTCATTTCTTTATTGTCCTTTAAATTATTCCATGCCCCTATACCTAAAGTACGCCCAGAACCACTAATTAAGATATCATCAATTTCCATAACTTCACCATTATGTCCAATCTGATAAGCATTGTTTTTATAAGCAAATGTTACACTAGAATCAATAAACCATTGACCATTCTTTGTTTCCATTCTACCGAATTTATTTAACTCACTAAAAATCTTTGGAACAATTTTTCTAACTATGTATTTAAAATTTACCTCGTTCTTTAGTTTAGGTAATTCCTCAATCCAATCTTCTGTTGTAGATAAAATGTCCATGTCTCTACAAACGCCTACTAAACCCATAACTAAATTTTCTTCATCTTCAACTCTCCATATTTTTCTTTGCGATTTTAATGTAGATTTTGTATAACCGTAGGTGACTTGACTATCACAACCCAACCATATTCTATCATTATCTTTAATTGCTACAACTACACTCATTGCTTAACCTCTTTCTTATCGTTTTTATAATGAAACATAATAATCTTATCTAAGGCACACTGATATTCTCTCAATTCATTTTCTACTTGCACAATTTTATCAGACAACACACACTCTGGTTCTTCTCCATGAACAAAAGATCCAATTACTTCACAAAACCCCAAATTACAAGATATAAAATTAAATTTACAATTTTCCTTTATACATTTCATTTTCTCACCCTTTCTTACTTTTTCTGATTTCTTTAATTAACCAACAGACTTTCTTGCAACTTCTAGTTTCTTCGCAATATTTACAACAAGCATCGGTCATAAAATGAACTAGACAAATTGCGGAGCATTGAACCTTACCATTTTTATCAACAACCTCTAAATCACATTTCAAATTCCTCACTTCTGTCATTTTTAATCATCTCACTTTGCATAATAATTACTAATATGGATAAACTATTATCAATCAAATATTCTTCTTCGTCCTACACGCTTGACCTTGCTATTTTGAATCTCTCCTCTAATAGCAAGGTCTTCTTTATTTTTAGATAAGAGGGTAATGATATATGGATTTTGGGAAAATTGTAATTAGAGTTTTAGGATTAGTTATTGTTCTGACACCATTTATTGGTTTGTTGATTTATTATTTTAGTAAGTGAAAATTATCTAGTATTCTTACTTGTATGTATCATACCAACAATTCGTACAATCATAATAATTACAATCACAATCTTTACGTTCTTCTTTATTTAATATTGAATAGCATTTTGGACAAATTAGATTTTTGATTAATTTTGTTTCTAGGTGTAATTTCTCATCATTTAATTGCTCAATATTCTCTGAGATAGATTTATGTTTAAATTTTAGCGAGTCAATTAATTGTTTATCTTTTTCTATGATTAATTTATTTCTCAATTTCTATTATCTCCTTTCTTGAACTTCTGTTGCCCTATAAAATTCACAAAGCAATTCTAATGCTCTGACTAAACCATTATTGTATCCACTTTGCCATTCAGAATCATTAACAGGTTCTTGTTCGTTTTGTAGTTGGTCTATAAGTTCCTCAGTTTTCTTCTCTATTTTACTTTTCATAAATATTTTACTCCATTCTCAATTGATTTTTAGATAGTTTTACAATAATCCACTTCTTACTGCATCATCATATCCACTACTAACATATTCAATTTCTTTACGCACTATTGTTTCTGATTTTTTACTCTTTGTTTCTAAAGGAAATACTTCATCATAGTTACAACCACAGGCTGGACACCATTCTTTAGCATAAGCATGTGTAATTTCTGGTGAAATTTTATATTTACAATCAGGACAAATTTTATAATTGACAACTTCAAATTTCTTCATTATTTTTTTCTCCTTCTTTATTTTATTGAATAATACACATATTACATGAGCAACCCATACAATCTCCATCACCACCTGAAGCATCACATTTATCAGCATCTTTATTCATTTCTTTGGTAAACTTCTTTACTATGTATCCATTTGCCCAAAGCAATTCTTTTGCTTCTTGAATCTTTTCTTCTAACATTGTATTAGTCACTTTATTCTCCATTACATATTCTTTCATTATTAATTCCTTCTTTCTTTTCAATTCTGTATTTCGTACTACAGTTTAAAATATTCTACAGAATACATATCAATTTCTCCAAGATCATTCATAACTGTGATCATAGTTGGACTATTAACTTCAATAACCTCATATTCTTTTCCTTCAGTTAAATCAAAATCATTTATAGTAGATTTTACCGCATCTCCCTTTATAACTTTCTCCATCTCATCCATCCTTGGATTATCAAACCAATTCAAAATAGCAATCAATTTATTACACCTCCTAACAATTAAATTTGTCGTTTCAAGTTATTTATTTTTGATTCTATTATTAATCCAATAAGCAATTCTTTCAATTATATAACCAACTATTAGATAAACAATCATCCCACATACAACATTGTCCTGAGTTGATAATGGTAAGTGTGTAAACAAAAACATGAACAATATTACAAATATAGGTATTAATATCCAATAAATTGTACGATAGAATTCAACTTTATTAAAATTCAATTACCAATCATCCTTCAATCATTATTTGGCATTGGACTTCTATGCAATTTACACCAATCTGGTTTATATCTGTTTAATAACTTAAACATATTGTCTCGACCTACACCATTTCCAGTATGAAGATAAATTACTTTTGGATAAATTTTAGGATTATTATATCCTTCTTCAACTAACCATTTACAGAAGTCATAACCTGTTTCAGCATTTACATCTCCCAAATCGTGGTCAAGAGATAAGAGGTTAACTTCATTTTCTAAAAGTAAGAAACGGCAGTCTGAAGCGTTACGTGCTATGATGAATCTTTCAGGGCATGGACGTAAATCATCGAGATAGAGATTAATCATTATTCTTTTTCTCCTCTCTTTTCATTTCATCAAACTTTCTAAACAATGCCAATTGTTCCATTTCTAAATATTCATCAGCAGGAACAATATAATAGAATTCGTCACCAATTTTTTCAGAGGTTCTATTTTCTTTGTTTGATTTTAAAATTAATATTTTTCTATATGAGTAAAATCTCCAAAACGCAAACGCAAAACCAATACACAATCCAATATCAATTCCTATTAATATCATTTATTTAATCTCCTCATTTTTAATTTGTCTATATATTCCATGAATCCGGCCAATCACCATCTTTATTACCTTTGCCAACAATCTTCTCCTCAATTTCTAACAAAATCCATTCATCATAATACTCATTGCTTAATTTCTTACCTGACAATATTACCTTCTCATCATCAATTTTAGTAGTAACCAAACTGTCTATTTCTGCAAAATCATAAATGCTATGACTATTACAATCTTTGATTATAATTTGATTAAGATATCTTTCAAAATATATTTTGCAATGATAACTCCCTCCTCCGTGTTCTTCAATTAGTAGCTTCCATTCTTTATTTAAGATTTTATCAATTATTTCATCTTTGAATTTCATAAATTACTCAACTCCTTCTTTTGTCAAATAAATCATCTTTTAAAGTTTCAATAGTATCAAACAAATCTATAACCATATCGTTCGCTCCACCAATAAGATTAAAACTACCATACCTATTGCATACACTAATTAAACCACAACATGGAATTTCTGGTGTGCATTTCATACAATTATTATCATCTTCTTCGTCCAATGCTCCAAGAATTAGAACTTTTAACTTTATTAATTCTTCATCGCTTAATTTCATATTTTATTATTCAACTCCTTTTAATCATTTAAATGTTTCTTTATATATTGTTCAATTTTACATTCACTCACAAAATCCAATATATCATCATCACAATATTCCATTCTGTCAAGCAGATTAATTAAACAAATTCTCCATGTTTCAGGATCAATTTTACATTCAATAAGAATATCTCTATCAGAAGCACAGCATTCATCCATTGATCCATTTTCATCAAAACTTTTTACTAAATATACTTCTTCATCATAGTCCTCACCTTTTGTCCAATCTAATTTTTCTTCTTCTGTAAATGGTCTAATTATTTCATATGGTTGAAATGTTGGGAATGTTGAATCAGGATAGCACCAATATTTTCTGAAATCTTTTTTAGTGTATGGAAGATATTTGTCTTCATTTTGTTTTTTCATTTATTTTCTACTCCAATTCATTCCACTTCTATTTTATAATATCCATCAAAGTTTCCTTATTATCAATTAGAAACTTTTTAAAAGCTTTTACATCATGGGCCTCAAAACAACATGAATAATATTTTTCCATAATGTTGTCTAATTCTTCTTGAATATTTTTAATATCTTGAATAGATTTATTATTGTCAGTCATTATTTTCACACCACCTTTTTGCTAATCCAATTTGATGAACGGTTGCTAACCTTACAATATTGATATGTAAAGGTTTACGAACTTCTATTGCATTAGAAATATCTTCATAGTATTCCTCATATTCTTCGTAAGATTCATTTTCTTGATCTAAAATATCTTCACTGTAATAACTTTTCCAAGGGTTTTCATCACAGTTCCATACATCTGTTTTCTTCCACTCTTCGAAGAGACTTTGGTGCAAATCATGGTCTAAATCAAAAGAAGAAGTGAAATGAGGACTACTTTTAAAATTAGTAGGAACAATTGTAAAACTTTTGATAAATTTTAATTGACAATCATTGCATATTTCATATTTTAAATTCCCGTATCCTACTAATGGGGTATTTAATGGTTGTATATTGGTATCATTGGGTTCAAAAACATTGCCACATTTATTACAGAGCGACCCTACTAAAACCGGAACAATAACTACTGTTTCTACATTATCATATATTCTCATATTTAATTCACACTCTTTCCTCTTTAATTTTATGATTATAATGTTGTACGTGTGAGCATTGTAAATTAAGGGTGTCATGGAAAGATTTATTGAAAAATATTTTGTTGTCTTGTTTTATGTATTAATAATAAATTGATTTATCCCAAAACTCACAGAAAACACAATCATCCTTTGACGAAATTCTAAAATTCCCTTTATTTAGTTTTTTCTTTTCTGTCATCTCTCTTTCTAATAATTTTGTTTTTGCAATTCTATCTTTATGATCAAAATATCTCAAACCTATCATTGCGTTATAATCATTCTTTACTGGGAAGTCTGTAATACTAACTGCCATGTTTATCAATCTCCTTAATATTTATTTTTGCATTTACTAATTTGTTCACAATATGTTTAATCATCTAAATTTGTTACTGTTTTACAACTAATTACTCGATTATTTCTACAACACATTCCCTGACTCCAAAATCTCTAATATTTTTTCTAGACCAAATATTATCTCCAACAAACAAATCAATCTTATTATTTTTAATTCCACCTCCAATATCGCTTGCCGTATAGATTCCATTGTACTTCTTATACTTATCTTCTTTGAATGTAATCCTCACTTTACTTCCAAGCGATATAATAGTAGGGTCTACAGAAATTATCCTAGCAGACGATAATGTGTGGCCTCTCAAGTCATATCCCGAAGCAGTAATGCCATATTCAGAATTGCCTCTTGACTTCTGGCATGACTGGAATGAAAGATCATAAACTGTGACTAGAAATATATTTTCTTTCTTAGTAACTACTTTTTCTTTTGGCTTTACTTTCACAATGTATTGCTTTCTCATTTGCTTTAGTGTCTCACAGACATCACTCCTTACATAATTATTAATATGTTTAACACTCTTTATATCTTTATTTATAACATGATTTCCATTTGTACTACTTATGAGAATAAACACACTAATAAATGTGACAAATAATTTAGTATGCTTTAGTGGATTTTTCCTCATTACTTATCTCACTTTCTAATTATATTTTAATAATATCCCAGATTATGTACTATTGAGATATTTCTATAATACCTCAATATCTAATATAAAAAATTTAAGTTTTCTCCAATTTATCAATCGCCTCCTGCCAACTCCCAAATTTATCTATGAATACAATAGCCATTGGAAACTTCATATCTTTATTGCTTGGAGTTCTACCTAATTTTCCCTTCTTATTTTTTAAGATTTTGATAAGATCCCTTTTGGTATACTCATTTATAATAACTTTCTCAAGGTTATTATAAGTTCCAAAATATTCTTTTATTAATCCTTCTGGATAAATAGCAAGTATCTCTTTCTTATCTAACACTCTCTCTTTGTTTGAAAAAAGTTCTTTTAAGTTAGATATTACAGATTCTTTTGAGTGTTTTTCAAAGTCAACATTCTTATAAATATCTTCAATTAATCCTGCTTTCATCAATGATTTTTCCCATGAGCCAAATCTTCTATTATAGATTCCACTACTGGGAGTTTTCATATCAACTCCTTTTGGTATTCTTTTTAATTCCTTTGCTTTCTCCTGAAGAATACCAATTAATTCTTCGTCTGAATATTTCCTATAAACAAAATCAGCATGTTCGTTTGTTTGATATAATTCATCTGCCCATTCTTTAAGTTCTGGATAAGTTTCTCCAATAGCAATATACATACTACCATCAAATGCAGTGCTAACCATTCCAACTAATTTATATTCTTCAAACATATCTCTAGTGGCCTTAACTTTGATGTCTTCGATAGACCAATTTAATAGAGTTTCGAAAACATATTTTAGAATTTTCTTGGAAGTTTGAAGACCTATTACACCTTCCCAAAACCTTGAAGGAAATGCCCTTAGACTACCATTTTTAACTAATGAGTAGACTTCAATATCATCCATCTCATATGTGTCTACAGACCTGTAATTCTTTCGAACCATAATTATCGACCTCCATTATAAATGTTGCTTGACTAGTGTTCTTACCACCGCAAGGCTATCTATACAAATCTCTTTGCTCTTGTCATTCATTAACGCTCCGTCTATTTTTATACCATCCTTTCCTAGTAATAATATCATATTATTGAGCAAAATACCAATATCTTCCGAATTTGCATCAATAATTTTAAGTTCAATTGATTCATCTGTTTCAATTATATCATCTCTTAAAAATTCATCTATCGTTATTCCTAAAAATCCACATAATTTAACCAAATAACCTAAATCGTTGATTTGTTTAATCTCTGATTTCTTAGATGTTTCATTTATCCAATTGCCACTGATACCAACTGCTCTACCAAATTCTTGATAGTCTCTAAAGTTTAATCTTTCTTTGTATAGGCAAATTTTTTCTCCTACGTTCATAAAAAATACACCTCTTATTGAAATTTTCCATCAATATACAAACTTCCATCATTCTTACGGGACAATTTACTGAATACTGCAACTTTTGATTTCGTAGTAAATATTAGAACATTTGGATCAATCCATGCGTCCGTATCTTTCTCAATAGTGTTAAGTGACCAATTCTCAGGTAAATCTACAATTTCATGTAAATATTCAATACCTCTATTGATTTTCCTCAACAGTCTGAAATAAGTTTTTTTCTTTAACAAATCATCTAGGATATCAATACTTTCGATTTCAATCAATTCCATTAACAAACATAATTGAACATGGATACTATACAAATCCCTACTAGCGTACCCTCGTTTATTCATCTCATTTTTAAAAGAGAAAAGCAAATTGTATTTTCTCCACATCTCAGATAGTGTGTTCTGCATAGTATTTACCTCTCATCGTCAAGATATGATTCAACAAGCTCTCTAGTTTTAAAGACATATTTCTCACCATCTTCTCCAAATTCAAATCTTTGATTGATTGAAATATAATCTTCTCTAATCAATTCACCTTTCTCTTCTTTTAGTTTCTTTGAGTATTCTATAATAGCAGAAAAATACAGATTACTAATGCTAATATACGGTTTACCTAACCATTTTTGAATACGTTGGATTCTACTAGCAAAAAATTGGTATTCAACCTTACCATGTTTATTCTTACCTGGAATTCTAAATACATATTCAGTTTTATTAATCATTCTTCCCCTTTCTGTACGTTCATATACCCCATCGTCGTTCGGTTTTGTCTTTAATCCATTATTGGATATATAAAAATCTTGATTGATGGTTTTCTTGAGTAAATCTAAAGTGTAATCATCAACTTCAATCCATCTTTCTTCACCATTGTTTTTGGTAAGATGTAATCTCTTTTTCTCCCATTCAATATCTTTTTCCCTTAGATTAACCAGTTCCTCAAGAGTATTTCCTTTTTCAGTACGACCTCTAACTCCTAGATTTGGCAATTCAAGAATTAACATGTCTTGATAATTCGCTAATTTAGATTGAAATTCTCTACATTCAGATAAAGGGATATAAGAATTTTCTTTTGCTTGTTTACTGATATAAACTTTGTAGTTTGAAGTAAGGATACTACTAAAGCGATTTTCATTGTGTCGTACTAAATTCTTAGGAGATATACAAAAATCAACATAAGTTTTTAATGGAGACAAAACAGTTTGAAATGCAAATATATTTTTGTTTTTATATTGAACAGTCAATAACTCATCTCTTTCTTCAGTATTGAAATTGTAAATTGGTTTTCCTAATTTAACTTCAAATTCATCGGCAAGTTTTAAAATATACCGATAATAACTTCTAGTTGATTTTAATTGCTTTTCTAAAAATTCTTCCTTAACTTCAGGATCAACTTCAAACATTAATTTTTCTTCGACTTCTTGGATTTTAGTTTCATCAATGATTTCATTTTTAGTCATTTTAAAGTCTCCTTTGTTAAATTAATTTTTGAAAGAATTCGTATAGATTGTTTCGTGTAGTTTTCTTCATATCGGACTCTTTGCCCAATCCAATATCTTCCCAAAAAGAATTTTTCATACTGAAATCAATTTTATCTAAAATTTCCTCAAGGAGGTCATCCCATTTTTCAACTCCATATAGTCTCTCAGATAAAGCTACATATCCTGCAAACATATTCTTGTGGTTGATATAGCTTACTTTACGTGTGGCTTCAGGATATTTCATAAACTCATCAACTCTCAATGCAATAATATGATCCATAACGTTTGTAATGTGGTTGGCGATAGGTTTTATGAATGTTTTGTTTTCAAGTTTATCTTTGTATATTTCCTCAATTGCTAAAGTTAAAATTGACTTCCTAGTTAAACCTCCATGTTCTAATTCCTTGTCGCTATCTTTGATATGTCCAGCAAATTCAGAACTATTGATATCTTTAATAACATCAACAACAATATTTCCAAGACTGGCAGTATCCATATTTTTAATATGTTCTTGTTTCATTTTTTGTTGCTTGTTAATTTCCACCATATATTTTTGTGCTCTAATTTCACTATAGTTTGTTACAACTAATAACCAATTAAACTCCAAGTCTGGATCAATAGCGAGAGCCAAACTATTACCAACTTTTCTATGCATTCCATCAACAAGGTTTTTAGTACCTGAAATAATAGACAAATCGCCTGTTTTCTCATCATAATATATCTCGTCTTCACCGTCTTTAAGAACATTTACTACTATGGTAGTTGGGAATTGATTCTTTGAGATTAGGCCATCTCTAATTTCTTTTGCATTTGTTTTATTTAAATGTATCCTCTTCATTCCAGATACATCAATAATTGGGTCACGCTGAGTCTTAAAATTATAGATAAATTCATTTCCTGCATCTAATTCTGCAAAATGCTTTCCTGACATATAGCCTGAAAAGAAATCAGGGGCAATTCTACTCATTTTGGGGAAAATAATAACTTCGTCTTTTTTGTCTATTTTCTTTTCAAACTTATAGTCATTTAGGTTTTCAATTTCAATTTCAGTAAAATAATTTTTAGGATCAATTCTTAACCCTTCTTCAATTTCTCCCAACGCCTCTTTATCTTCTTCCTCTTTATATGTCAATGCATTATACATACTCATAGTGAAAATAAATAACATTATTACATCTTTGCTTTCATCAATATCTAATGTGGATAGCTCTCTATTTTCATTTAAGATGCCGACCGCTAAACTGCCCTTCATATTTCTTTTATCAAATTCTTCTACAATTAATTTTCTTACCTTGTCGTTTGAACTATACTTCTTAATTAACACATTTAGTTCCCTCATGAGTGCAACCGATTTTTCTTTAAGCATAAATATCTCTCCTTCACATCATTAATGTATATATAATAACATGAGTTGTGCAATAATGTCAAGGAAAAATACTTTATTTCTACAATAAACTACTCAGTGACATGATCTCAGAGTAGTTTATTGTGCGTGGAGTTAATTAATTAAATTATACTGGCTAATATTAGAGTTGGTAAACATGTACAGACACATGTTTTTGCCACTTTTCCCATTTTATAAGCAGCTGATACCACTTCTTTTTCATATATAAGCATATTTTTACCTTGGAATATGGTGTTTTCATCAATTATTTTATTTAAGTTAAGACACTCAATATGAAAAACAAATTTGAATCCTGCAATGTCATTCTTTTTATTTAAGAAAGCCAATGCTTTTTCAGCAGATTCCTTGGATGTGTATCCCCTAGCTTCTTGGGAGAATGTCTTAAACGATATGTATTGCCAAGTATCTTTATTGATTTTACGTATACTGCCCTTATGGGCAAAATTACCTTTTGAATCTTTGATGGCCCATGTATATCTCACATTGTCTTCTGTTTTAATACAATTCATATTTAAAATCTCTCCTTTATTTTCTAATATTTGGATATTCAACAAATTATATCTTTGTTCTTTCAATACCTCCTTGATATTATTATATAGAACATTTGTTCAAGAATCAAGAACAAAATTACCAATAATTATGTTATTTTGGGATGTTATGTTCGGTTTTTCGACATTGTTTTATCTTATTTATTTATTAGAATAGGAATATTGCCATTTGATATAGGTCAATAGTCTTAGTGCTTTGGAACTATTTTTAGAGCATTATTATCGCCTCCTATTTATAATAATTATTCATAATAATTTTCATAAATATCTTCATCGCTACTATTATTACCATCCTCATTTATATCCTCATTCTCATCCCTACTACCCATAGCATTCTCGTACATTTGCTGATTTTCCTTCTCACCTGATATTAAATAATTAATAACTATCAATAACAATGTGATTAAAATAGTTGGTACAGATGTGATTATTACAATGATAATAAATTGATCAATGAATTGAAAACTAAACAAAATGCTTTCATTTTCTATCAATTTAGCAACATAGGCAATTAATGAAACTACAGATAATATTGTAGCAATGAAAATACCAATGATTAATTTGCTTTTGACTAAAGTATCAAATAAATTTACTTTAACTTTGCCATTTTTCTTCATTATGATAAAAGTGATAATACAGGTGTAAAGGACTCTTGCAGGTAAACCTAATAGAAAATTATAGAGGAAAACATTATTAAAAAATTCTTGTGGTTTATGTAATAATGAGAATATTATTGGGCAATATGAGTATTCCAATATTCCTGTAATTACAAATCCTGCTAATGTAAACATTGCTGTTTTAAATATTAATAGAATAGTAATTTTGTCAGAGTTTTTAATTACTATGTATATCATTGAAGCAATCATTATAATTATGGCTAATTTTACTACAATATTTTGGGGAACAGACATTACAAATCGTAAAACACAAATTAATATTGATGTGGGCAATGTTGCTATCATAAGCCATTTGAGATTGTTCTTCCACATATAGATATCGAAAAGATTATCTAGTTTATTTAGGAATGTTATAGCTATTATTGCTATAAATGCTTCTTCTGGGATGGAGACAAATAGTAGATTTAGTACAGCATTGGTAATAGACATATAGGGTTTCCTTCCTTCTTTTTATTTAGTTTGTGGGTGTGGTTTGAGTAAGGGGCAGTTATTATGTGCTATTACTTGTTGCTGTAAATATATCATAAATGTTGGAAAAATAAATTGAATAAAGTATTGCAATTATGGGATAAGGTGGGATAGTAAGGTGGTTTGTGAGATATTATTTATGTATACCAATATCATCTACAAGGGAATATAGACTATAACCAATTTTACTTATTGAAAATAATTCCAATAATAATCCAAAACAACTTGAAATAACAATTAATTTTAGATTAAAGAATAAGAAAATGGTCATTATTGTTACCCATGAAATTAAGTAGTATAACGACCATTTTTTAAACTTTGCTATCTCCAATGGCTCTGTAATTGGCTTATTGGGTGTGTCGCGAGGAATATATCTAAAAATTATATATAATCCCATTAAAATACAAAATATGAAGAGTGAAGAGATATTTTGGGTAGACCAATATTGAAGTGTGTGTTGGACTATAAGTGCAGATCCAATAAATGTGACAAAACTTACAATCCAACACCTTAAATATGTCTGCATATGGTAACCACCTGCTACAACCCTAAAACTTGAAAATGTGGTTACCACAAACATAATTGGTGTAAATATTCCAAAGATAATTGATATTATAATCAATAATGGGCCTTTGAATAGTAATCCTACAAATACCGTTATCCCATAACTATATAAACCTAATAAGTCATTTATTGATTTTATTTGTTCAAGATTAAGCTTATCAGCAAGTGATGGGAATATTTTTATAACGATCCCCCAAACTTCTTTAAATTTATCTAATGATATTTTTTTTGATAGTTTAGTAGCCAATTGATCAGAAATATCTTGAACTGAAAACATTTAATCTTCCTTTCTTTTATCGTGCATAGGCCACCTGCTGTCCTGCACTAGCATAATTATTTTGATACTGGTATGTTTTTTGGGTATTCATGTTCATTAAGTGCTGAATAGCTTCCTGTTCATTCATTTTAAGATGTATAACTCCTTGTGCTTTTAATAAAGCCACCTCTACCTTTAACATTACATCTGGAGGACATTCTGATACTTTCTGGACTATTCCATTTTGAATAAGTCTCCTTTTCGATACGCAACGAATTTGCTCACAACTAACAATCGAATCTTGCGGTAATCCGCAATTTTTTATTCCAACTTCGACGTGAGTAGGAAGCTTTACTTTTGATTTTCTAGAAGTCAATGGTAAAATAATTGATGTGCTTGAGAAATGATTCCCTACGTCGTTTTGCACTACCAAACACATTCGATTTCCCCCATATTCCGAGTCCAAAACTTGGCCTAGATTTACGTAACAAAACCATCCTCTGCGAACATTAATATTTTTTATTTGCTCCATATCATTATGTTCATATAAAGAATATCCACAAGATAATTTAAGATCATCTAATGAAACTCTGCCTTGTGAATTTTCAGATATTATTTTCAGAAATTGAACTTGAGGATAAGAATTGATTTTTACATGGATAATATCAGCTAGATAGTCAGCATTTGTTTTGCAGTCTGCTGCGAATCCATTAATAGTTCTTGGGCCTTTGGCTAAAGTAACATATGTAGCCAACTTTTTGAAATCCTTTTTTGTATTCTCCTCAGTAATAGTACTCTCTTTTTTACCAATAAATTTTTCAAACATAATAACACAACTCCCTTTTCAATTTATAATGATGTATATATAATTTATTTACAACTTCATTAAATACATCTTACCATATTTGGGAGATATGTCAATAGATTTTTAGTAAATTTATAAAATATTTTATATTAGATTTATAGGGAAGAACCGAAGTCCTTCCCTATATGTATGGTAAAATTATTTCATGCAATTAGGAGTTTTTGGTTGATGAGAAAAGAACATAGAAGCAAATACATTTGAGAACATTGCGGCTGACAAAGCAACCACTCCAGCGATAATTGCGTACTTTTTCATTAATTTTTCACCTCCTTTCATATCAATCTTCTACATCAAGCATTATGTCGTCTTGCATAACAAGATTTTCATAAGACTGTTGTATTTGTTTTTCTTTTACAAGAAGATTGTTGATTAATATAATTATTAGGAATATTACAACTACTGGCAAAACAAAAAGCGATTCAGTAATAATAATCTTTTCAAACAAAGGAACCTTATTGTCAAATATTTTATTACACCAAATAAGTTTAATTAAGAATAATGATAATAAAATAAATGACATTGTGCAGAAAAGCATTATTCTTCGATAAAGTTTATTATTAGTAATGACGTCAAGAACTTCTATATTGCTTATTTCGTTACTATTTTTAACTATGTTGTATATTATTATAACCATAGCAATTATCCTTGAAGGAACACTTAAAATAAAATTCCAAAATATATTATTTGATATAAATTCGAGTGGGTAATTCATCAAAAACAATAATGATGGATAGGTTATCTCTTCTAAGAACACCCATATTGCTACGCTATATGCTAAGTTTAATAAAACTTTCATATGTATTCTTTCAATATCTTCAACTTTATATTTTATAACAATATATAATAACAATATGTAAAATATCACTATTGTAATAATCATCATTTGTATTTTATCTATAATTATAATATATCTAAATATATTAATTAATATTGATACTGGAATTATAGGTATCATAAGTGTTGTAATGTTTTCTTTCCACATTCTAAAATCTAATAGATCATATCTTTTCAAAAATATCAATGTCATCATTGCGTAAAATGTTTCCTCTGGTAAACTTACAAATACTGTATTCAACAAAGCATTTGTTACACTCTGCATATGTATTACCTCTTTCTTATTCGTTTCTTAATCTAAAACAAGTATACCATATGTAAGAGTGTAATGCAAGCTTTATATTTATTTATTAATTCAATATTTTGTTCGTATGCATTTTACTAACTACTTTACCCGCATAATACACAATTATAAAAGCAAATAATCTAACTAAAATATCCCCGACCGACCAAATGCTACCACCTATATCAAACACATCGGCCAAAAATATCAATCTTGTTGTATGATCTCCGAGAACATGAAAATCGCTAAATTTAGAAGCATTCGTAATCATACCATATTGCGTGTAACCTGTTGAATAAGATATTGATGGGAAGATTGGCATGAGATTATTATTGAAATGCATTACAATCTTATTCAATGTAAAGCCACACAAGAGACTACAACAGGCTATAATATACTCTTTATACTTTTCATGCCTAAACAAAACATCAAGCCCTAGAATCATATATGAACCTAATATAGCATTCTTTATTATGTGTTGATATTGAAGAAAATAGTAATTCTGATTCATTATTGTGTATTGTAGATAGACATAGAATATTGACATAAATATTACAGGATAGATGCTCCATCTTTTTAGCATTGGTTTTATTAGGTATGATTCTTTATGTATTTGGAGTTTGCCTAGTTTTAGATCAAATTTTGTTTTTAGACACAGCAGACTAAATATTAATGTTTCAACCATTTATTATATTATCTCTCCTTTTATTATTTATTATTAGAATTTATGTATTGATTACGGAGGTTTATTATTTTGATCTTTAATCATATTTTCATAATCTACTAAATACATCCATTTAAAACCAAAAGCTGTTTCACGAATTTTCCCTGTGTCTGAACGAGGCTTCTTAGTTAGACATGAACTAATACTTGTTCCATTTGCTTTTCCTAAATCTTTGGCGGCAGAACTGCAAGAATTATATGTTTTTATTAAACTATTATCCATAGACAGACAAACAATATTTTCACCTTGAAAAGTATAATTATTTGGTTTGATTAACCCATTGTCTCCTACACTTGCACGTATCGCGGTAACTGATGTTTCTAATATATTAGCTATATTTATATATGTATGACCACTATCTAACAATTTTTGAGCGTTTTCTATATCCCAACCTCTTGTAGTATTTTTATTTAATTGTACATAATCAGGAATTTTATCCATGTATGGTATAAAGAACCTTAGTATTTCTATTATGGAAAAATCTCTTTTGTCTATTGCTATATATTCATATCCATTATCAATAGCAAACTGTTTTTTAAGTTGATCGTTAATAATATGTTTTTCATCATCGTGATATTCACTTTGGCATTCTATTAATAAGTTATTCAATTCTGGAACATAAATATCATACCTACTAATACTATTATCTATTTTAAATCCTGCATCATATTCCCATTTTGTGTGACTATATTCATATCTTAGTACTTGTTTTAGTGTGGAGGCCATGATAGATTCTTTTTGTTCTTGTGAACATGTCGGACATCCAAAATTACAGTTTACTGCATTATATATTCTTTTTTGGTAATCTTCATGTCTCTTGTTGTCACATTTAAACCAAACCTCCATATCGCTCCCAGGCATATATTCATATGGGGATTTTTCGTTTATATTTGACCATAATTCTAGTGATTTTGGATGTAACGTTCCTAGACTATCTAATAGATGTACTTTTTTACCTCCACAATATCCACATCTATCTCCTTTTATAAAATCATTGCACCTGATGCCATAACTTCCATGATAATATTTCCTCTGACATTTAATATATACCATCTTATTTGATTGTTTTGTAATCTTCCAAGGATCAACAGTGTTTATATTATAATCCCAATACAGTTCTAGTGCGGTTATTCCAAATGAATCAATTAAATACTGTCCATAACTATCTAAAGGATGAACCAAATAGTATCCTTGACAATAACCACACCTGTTTCCATTACTAAAATCAGCACAACGTACTTTATAACTTCCATGATAATCTTTCTCTTGGCAAAATATATAAACTTCTTTTCCAGAACTACAACTAATTTTCCAAGGATCAATTCCTAATTCGTTATTTGTTTTATAATCCCAATATTTTTCTAAAAAATTATACCCTAGATTATCGATTCCTTTTTCTGCAAACGTATAACCACAACTTGTTTTCGAACTACTATTTATAACGCCTGAAGGTGAAACTAACCACTCTTTACCACACGAACAAATATGTAATATTTTAGTATTAGCACCATTATATTCAACTCCATTCTTTAACTCTATTTTTGTATTATATTTTAAATTGTATTCTTCTAAATCTTGTCTATACTGTTCTGTAGTTTTCATTTTCCCCAATATTTAAATAATCTCTCCTTCTTTAATTTGCATAAGCAACATTGTTTCTTACATTTTGACTATGATTAAACAACCCGAATTGTACCATTAAACCCTCTTCTAATTTGTTTACAATTAAACTACTGCATGTGCCAATTTTTTTACTAAAAACCTCTTTCGGGAGCAACATTACTTGTTCGCAAAGTGCAATTGAATCCTTTAATAAACCACTACTAGCCATAGGTACAGAAACGTGAGTTGGAATCCATCGCTTAAAAGTCTTAGAAGATAATGGAATTGCGTGAATCACAGGCGAGTGCAGTAAACTCATAGGATTTGAAATTATAATCATTGGTCTCTGACAAATATTTTGCACTGACCCTCCGACATTATTTTCAACTGTAGCTAAGTAAATGTCTCCTCTATTAAATTGTTGTGGTTGATTATGTTGTGCAACTTTATTTACTACTTGCATATACTATCACCTTACCTTTAATTTATTCCCTTGGTAGATAGTATTGCCAACAGCTTATTTTTTATTCATTGTCCAACAAAATATTTATTTCTACATTACAATCACATCCTCTCGTCAATATATAATTAAATTTCAATTGTTTATAACCATTTCCATTTCACTAAACGTTTTAGTATTAAAACAAATAATGTAGCAAACAACAATGAAGATAACATTATTAAAAATCCCATTCCTAATGTTATTAAAGATTCTAACATTCCAAATGTATTAATTTCTTTCAACATACTGCTTCCTAGACTCCAAGAACCAATAATAAATATTATAATCCCCATAATGGTGATCACTCCACTAAATATCCAAGATATGATTCTTGCCCATAATGGTATTACTTTGATTTCTTGTACTCCTCCATCGTCCATTATTCACTGCTCCTTTCTATCCCTTAATCAATTCATATTCTGCTCTTAAATTACTAGGAGTCAACTTAATTGTTTCATCTTCATTGGATACATTTCCATTCTCATCACAATATCTTATAAATCCAACGCTTTTGGTTATATACCAATTATTCCATAAAGCATAAGTAGCTTTATATACTTCGCCTTCTTTACAGTTTTTAATTACGTCTGCTAAATCCATGATTATCTTCCTCCTCTTCATAAAATACAGGATGAGTAGCAATCATATCAACAAAAGTGACTCCCATCCACCAATACATACCAGAATTACTTTTAGGCAATCCAACTATAGATAAAAGTATTATTACTATCATTTGAATTAAAACAAATTTACTCCAATATCCTTTTATTTTATGCATATAATTCTCCTTATAATCCAACGAAAGACATGTTTTATGCCATGTACCGAACCCTGAAAGCCTACTCCTGCAATGATTTTAATTTATCATTTTCTACCAAGTCTTCATTTTTAGTTCATTTTTTAAAATACAAATAGAATTTTTCGTTTAACTCATCACCTTCGTTCAAACTATTTACATAACTGAAAAATGGTCTTACATTCATATCACTTATTTTCTTACTCCCTACGCTCTTATATATTTCTTGAAATTCTTTAGCTGTCAAATAAATCATATACCACATTCCGCCCATATTAGAAGATGTTTTTATTTTGTAACCATTTGTACCATAATTATTAAATGGACTCATTATCTCTATTTCTGCATTTTTATTAATTTGGTCTGGAATTATATGATTATCCAAAATGTACTGCAATATAATTTTAGGGAATATTTTTTCACCACAATTACTCAGATGAAAAGTATCAAAAGTTCTTGTATCATTGTATCGTAAGGCCCATATAGCATAATTTTCATTATTCATTAAATTATTTATCCACCAATGATAATGAGAATGCAATATATCATCATCTGATTTTCTCCAACTGTTTAAATTCTCGTCTTCTAGTTTATTAATTCTTTTATCAAATGCATCTTTAATATCTATTAATTTTACTATTGGTTCACAATCCAATTTATAATCCTTTATCTTTTCAGTGTAATTACCAATCCACCAATTTAATTGATATAATCTATAGTAATCTGAATGAGACATCGCCATTTTTATTAAGTCAATTAAAGAAAACTCTTCCATAAGATTATTAATAATTCCTAATTGTTGAATTTTATCTTCTTCAGAGGAGCAATATCCAAATGAGACATATGTATGATTAAATCTACTATCGAATAAGTCATACAATATTCTATCTTTATGATATAATTGTCTTCCGATTGCATACATTAGGTTCTCTAATTCATTATATTTATTCATTAATAATTCCATCCTTTATCCTTTAAATGTATTCTTTGAATTGACATCTCTAATCATCCTTTACAACCCAATACCCTTCTTCTAATCCTTGCTTCATTCTCTTCTCTCCTATATACGATTGTTCTAATTCTCCATCTTCAATCCAAGTTACTTTATACTTTCCATCATTTTCCTTTTCTGCTTTGAATACAAAATCACAACTAGGAAATTTCTTTTTATTATTTTCATCTAGTTCAAAATTAAAAATATCTTTCATGAGAATTGATCCTCCTTTCTTTCATATTATTTTACCACCTATTTCCTTCTTTATTTGATAATTCTTTAACCATTAATTCATATAATTCTTTACTTATATCTTTCCATTGGAAGTCTTTATCAGTTCTAATTCCAATAGTATAACTACAAGTAACCATATCATGGCATAATCTTACTACTCCATTTTCTACTTGCAAGATAGTTGTTCCATTTTGGCCTTTAAGCATTTAATTTCCTACTTTCTTCAAAACATTCGAAATAACTCTTTGCTAGTATTTAATCTCTCAAAATCATTTGAATACTTTCAACAGCACTATTAACAATATTCTCTATTTCTTTGACTTTATTTTCAGGTAAACTACTAAACATAGGATTAATTCTTAGTATTTGTTCAAAATCATGTACAGTTCCTTCAATTTTCTTTAAGCTAACGCTAAAAATATCTAATTCTTCCATTAATCTAAACCCCCTTCCTATAGTTGTTCATGATTGAAAAAATCAATTAGTCCTGGTTTACTAATCTGATATCTTTGATTACAATCACATAACTCATTGCCGTATAGTCCTTCTTTTTCTATATGGATCACAACTGAGGTAAGACACCTCGGACAAATAAAACTTATACTCATATCAACTTTAGGGTAAATATAACTTTCATGTTTAATTACTTTCATATTTTACTCCTTTCTTACAATCCCACGAAATTTGATATTCACGGTACTACAAATTATTATTAGCAATATAAATGTTAATATCTTCTTTCTTTATTCCTGTGGTTATAATTTCAATAAAATTTCTCATTTCGTCAACCGACCAAAGTTCATGATGAAATTTATTATTGTCATCGTTCTTTTTCTTAACAATTCTATATGGTGGTTTTTCTTCAATATAATCTTTATATTCTTCGTTCGTCCACCACAGTATTTTGATATATCTATCCATAGAAAAGAATTTTTGTTTAAAATACCATTCTTCTAAACTAGAAGTGTGTTTGCTACTATTACACGATCTACAAGATGGTACTCCGTTCCTTAAATCATTATAACCCTTATCGTCTACATGTTCTTTGTGAAATTTCATAATTATGTATTTGCCATTTCGTTTTATAATATGTTCTTCAATTGGCAGTCCACAGTATGCACAGGTGTTATTAAATGCAATTAAACATCCTCTCCACTCTTCCTCTGTAATGTCGTGAACTCTGTGCTTGTCACTATAAATCTTAAATCTATATGCGTTCTTATCTTTCCATGCCACATATTTTTCACCACTTCTATATCTTTTACCACATATTCTAACTTTTTCTTTAGTTTCTTCTCTGGCATTGTTTATTTTCAATGCTTTTAAATGATCTTCACGATTATTTAATATTCTATTCTTAGAATTTTCCTTAACACATTCTGTACATCTTGAATCAAATTTATATATTTGTATATTCTCTGAATTTATATATTCCGTTGAATAAAAATCCCCATATACTTTTTCTATTCCACATTGATTACATATTTTAGTTTTATTTATATATTCTGAAGGCAATTTAATTTCGCTTCGCTTTTTATATACTTTTAGACAACCACAATGTTGTTTTATACCACTAGTTAATCTCGTAGTATCTACCTCTTGTTGAGTTTTATTAACGCAATCACACTCAACTAACCATGCTTTTCCATATTTTTCAGAATGGACTTCTTTTAAAACTTTTAAATGTCCAAATACTTGACCTGTTAGAAATTTTCTTTTACCCGGCAATCTTCCCATACTCCTTTTTTATATATTATTTAAACCAAATTAATGAATTTTTTATGTATTTTAATTTTTTCAAATAAGTAGAGAGAATTAACTCCCTACTTATTTGATTTTAACTAATCTAACCCTAACTATCCAACGCATCAATCATTGCTTTAATTTCTTCTGGTGACTTTTTCAGCAAATCTTCATCTTTTTTAGATGCGTAAATTTCCATAAGTTTTTGCTTTTGCTCTTTTACACTTTTTGCTTGCAATTGTTTTTCTGCCTCTTCTTGCTTAACTTTTACAATATGTTTGATGATAGCGATTTTAATATCTAATTCTTGATCTTGTTGAGTTCTTACATCTAGAAGACTTTCCTCTTGCACTTGTTTCAATTGAGAATTAAGAACCTTGAAAACAGAATCCAATTCTTTTACACTAATTTGCCACATATCTTCAACATTGCTCGTTCCCTTAAATGGGAAGCGATACATATTTCTATTGGCAACCTCAAAAATGTTTACAGTATTTGCATTTGTCATAATAATACACGCTCCTTCTTAATTTTAATATTTTATTTTTAGAATTTAATTTTGACTACTCTTTCTGTTTGCCCTTTAACTTTAACTAACAATTCGTTTCTCTTGGTTGAACTGAATGCAACTCCACTAAGTTGGTCATTAACATCTTTAACCGCCATTTTTGCACCTAATGCCTCAAATACTTTTTTATGTTGAACTAAATCTTGTTTTAAGAACTCATTGAAGAATCCATTTGGCAATTCTGAATTGATACAATTCTTTAACATGAACATATAATGTTTGTGTCCAATGCCTTGTTGCTCATTCCAATAATTAGGAGAATTACAAACAACTGAAACCGGAATAAATTGATGGGTTTTAATTCCCCAAACTTCGATTGGTACTGTGTCATTTTCCATCATTTCCAATATTTTAAATTCTCCATTTTTAAGTTCTAATTTTGCTAAAGTAATCCATTCTTTATGCCCCAGTGGTTCTTTTCTTTCAAATTTATACACTTGTCCACCAAATGCTATTTCCGCTTTAAATCCACCCGTTGTAGGTTGTCTTAAACTCCAATTATGAATTTTAAATATATAGATTCCTTCCTTTAGTCTATCTATTAATGGAAAAGTAATATTTTCTACTGGAATATATCCAACTGGAGCAATATTTACATAATCTACATCTTGAACACCTCCAGACTCATAATTATTTCTATGATTCCAACCGACTCTTTTATCATTGCCATAATTATCATGTATTTCTTTACCACTTTTCATAGTTACTGATTGACTTGATCCTGGCATAAATACGTGTAAATCCATTAATGAACCATTTCTCATACCATCGTAATTCCAACTGTGAGAAAATCTTAAAACACCATCAACTCTTCCTCCTGCAGCTTTTACTCTTTCTGTCAAGTCTGAATCTGTGATATTTCCTGAGTATGCCCAACTGAAACAATTATCCCACTTAAACATTGTTTTTGAATCCTTATTCTCAGGAGCGATTAAAGATACCATATTGCTCGCATGTTTATTCTCTAGAAATACCTCTAATTCTTTTGCTGTAGGTAAAATATCCTTGATAAAATTATCAATAGAAACTTCTTCAACCTTAGAGAATTTTTTAGGATTAACAGGAATATTGCTAGTCATTTCATCAAAAATATCTAAACCATTTATTCTTTTGGCAGAATCTTTATTTGAGAATAAGATATTGTTCACAGTAATATCATCAAGTGTAGCAAATCTACGATTTAATGAATCCATATATCCTAATTCTTGAATTGTTTTCTTAGCATCTTCTAGCATTTTCTTGGTGAATATAGCCTTTGGACGCTTATAGTTCAACGGAGCCACAATCGCTTCATATTTCTTAACTGCCAAATCTAAATCCATTCCTTCGCTGATATTGATAAGCAATGTTCCAATTGAATGGTTTTTAATTCTTCCGATAGAACCACCAACTTTTACAGATTGCTCCCAAGCATAAATTTCTTTTGCTTTATTAGTTTTGAGTTTATCATATGCTTTCTTATATTTAAGAAACTCATTTAATACTGCTTTCCATTCTTCTCCTTTATATAAACTGTTCTGAGAAATAAGCTCTAATACAGTAAGTAAACTTTCTTCAGTAATTTCATCTAATGATCTTTTGAATACATTTCTTGTATCCCTATAACCACCTTTGATATCTCCTTCTGATTTTCCACTTGTATCAACAAATTTACTAGGCAGTTCAAGAAAAAAGTGTTGCCATTCAGTTATTCCTCCGTTTACACCTTTTTCAAAATTCTTATCAGTTCCAATCTTTTTAAACTTAGTGACATAAATATCTGAAACAACTTGAGATTTAATGTATTTTGATAGAGCATTAATTACTGGTTGAAATGTTGAATCATTTGTTTCAAAGTCCCAAATAGTTGTAATTTTGTTGTCTTTGGTAATAACTGCATTTCCAATATTTTTAATGAATTGTCTACAACAACCACAATCAAATTCTCTTCTATTTCTAAACATTTCATTCGTTCCTGGTGGGAAACTCGATAAATACAGGTCATATAAAGCATCTTTGTTTAAACCAACCTCAAATAAGTGAGTAGCATTTTTTAACATTTCGGAAACGTGTTTTTGTTGCAGTGCTTTAAATTCTTTAAAATCCATTTTTAATTCCTCCAATATATTTATTTTATGATTCAATGTGATTAGTAATTGAAATAAATTTGCTTAGTTATGTATGACCTCTTACCCACATTTATTTTCACATCCTTTAATATTTAACTTATGTATTTTTTGATTTACCTTGTGTTCAGTATATATTATTTATCAATTTAAGTCAAGTTTTATTTTTACATTCTACCCAATACTAAAATTACACAATCCCTTAACCTCTTCCGGCTCATCAATCGCCTCATAAATACCCTTATCATAATCAAACTTATAAAACCATCTCTTATCATTCCAACAAATCTGATGTATTCCATCTTCAATCAACTCAATCACAGCATAATCATAAATTGTTTCATTGATGTCACAATGATTTTCTTTTACCGCCAAATCTGCTTCTTCAAATGTTTTCTTGTAACCGAAACATCTACTTCCTTTAATACCATAATCTTTATCTAGTTTCTCAATTCCAGTAATAAAATACATTAAAATTCCTCCCTCATCTTTCTTATAACATTATAATATCATTATAAATTAACCTATGTTTATCATCAATCCATTTGTCTTCATGATAATGTCCAAAATACCATTGCTTATAATCTAATCTCTCTTCTAAGACCTCAAAATACTTGTTAATTGAAGTTAAACTCTTTACGTATAATCCAGCCATTAATTTTTCAAAAATTCTTGTTGAACAGTCGTGCGAAACAATAATATCAACTTTCCAATCACACTTGTCTAAATTGTCTAAACCATCCTCATATTCGGAAGTAGATGGCATCTCACGTTCCCACCAATCAATTCCTCTTTTACGATCTGCTTTATCAATTGAATCAGCTCCACCAAAAGTAAATATCTTTTTGCCATTGATATTGAAGACCTGACCCCTCATTAAATGAATTACACTATCATTGACAAAATGTACTTTACCGCCATTCCATTCTGAAACTGGAAGATTATCTAATATATCATGACCATCATGATTTCCATCGCAAAACAAAATTGTAAAGTTCTTTTCATGTAACCAATTTAACCAATATTTGTCTTCTTTATCACCATTCCAAACTACACCAAAATCACCTGTAACAATTACATAATCATCTTTTGTTAATTCTTTGTTGATTGGAAAATTATCTGAATTTAATCTTGACATTCCTTTTGATCCATGACGATCACCAGTGATAAAAATCATTTATGTAATCTCTCCTTATCCACAATTCTCAAATTCATTAACATAATAATCAGTCAAAGTACCATCCCATTGAATCGTATATGCCTTCCCACTCTGATCAATTTCACAGCCACAGTCTAAACAATATAGAAAATTACTTGGTAATTTATTTACATTATGTCCACCGCAGACAGGACACTCATATTTTATATTTGGAGCATAATTAATTTTTCTTTCACCTTCAGGAATAATCTTAAAACTTGTAGATAATGAATGCCTATGTATACAACTTCTTATTCCATCACCTGATGTCATTTATGTATCATCACTCCTAAATATTTATTTCTGTATTCATTATAGCATGTAATGTATAGTAAAACAAATAATTATTTACATACTTGCAAGAACAGATTCTTTTGTAACAAGATATTCAATGCTTGATACTTCACTCCCGATTATTGCTACGCTTCTGCCTTCTCCATTAAATAAATTACAATTAAATATTTTAATTTCATTTAAAGATTGTGGCATAAGTTGATTTATTAATTCATTAAGATTTTGTTTGACTTCGGTTTTGTATTCTTTTCCATTTTTCATACAAATTGTGTAAACATAATACATATTACAATCTCCTTTAAATATTTATTTTTAAATAATATATTGTTTAATTAGATGTAATTATTAAGATTTAATGCAAATAATGAACTAAAATTAACAATAAACAATCATTTACCCAGTAACTTTCAACATCTCAACCAACAAACTCATAATCTTACTCGTAAATTCTTTATCATCTTCATGATCCATTCGTTCAGTATCTACAATTAATACTAATTCCTCTTCTAATGCTCCTTCTAGAATATCTCTACCCTCACCATCATTACCACTACGTTTAACAATATCAAGTTGACCATATCCAATATCAGCACTCCAATAGATTCTCATTCCACCCTTATTACCAGTATGAGCAGACCAAAAATCTATATTGTCTATTTGTAGATTGATATTATTTACATCGTATTTTCTTGGCATTATAGATTCTCCTCTTTATACGCTAACATATTTCCAAATTCTTATATGCCGTTGCTTCAATTACAATATGATAATCTTTTTCCTCAATCAACAAATGACCATTTAATGATACACTCATTTTGCTTTCTGATTCAATTTTAATCGAAGTGCTATGCTTATAATTTTCAGGTAGACAAAGTTGATCTGAAAGATTATTCACATCGACATGAATTCTAATATATAACCCATTATCCTCAATATACTTAATTGAACTTTTGAAACTCTCTTTGAATACTTTTATAATCTCTGAACATTTTTGAAAACTTTCAACATTATCGGTCATAATTTTGATCTTACTCATTAGCTTATCTTCCTTTCTCAATTAAAATCAAAGTTTCCTTGGATTACAAAATTACATTATATTGTAAAATATCATCAATTTCATTATTTTGTACAGTAATCATATATCTTTGGAAACCTAAAATATTCTCCAGTTCTAAATAATCATTTAATTTATCTTTTGGACAATTTACTTCCAATACTAGTGTTTCTTCCTCATTTATATATTTTCCCAAAGACACTTTTAACCAATTAATAATAGAATCGTGAGACATACTTCTAAAATCGAAAGCAAAAATAGTCCTATTCCAGTCTATAGGAACACCCACAGAATCTATAACAATACAATTACCTTCTGGTAATTCATTAACTGCTGTTTCTAATATTCTAGATTTGCCAGACTTACCTTCTATAATAAACATATTTCAACTCCTAACCCGATAGATTCTTAGATTTAAAGTATATTAATTTTCACCAATCTTATTCACTACGCCACCAATTATACTATCTGCATACCCTTGAAAATTATAAGAATCTTGATAAAGACTATCTTCGTCAAAAGGTATAATCTTGTTTGAAAATTTAGCAATTACCTCTGAAACTTCTTCTTTAGTTATTTTCTCAATAATATTTTGAGCATCTTCTAAAAATAACACCGAATTAGTTATTGTTTCTAGTGCCTTTAATAATATCTTTTGGTTTTTATTCATAATGCCTCTCCTTTTCACGGTTCGAATTCATACAATATATAATTATCTTCAACCAATTCAAAGATACTACTATCACGTTTATCTGTACTATTAAGTAAAAAGTCATAAATTAGTTTACCATAATACTGATTGAGTCCTTCGGCGACAACATATTCACTAAGCCTTTCATCGTCGTAGTTGCTCTTAGTAATAATTTTCATTTAATTATCCCTCCTTTAATAGCTTAAAATCCTCGTTTTGAGTGTTTAGTATTTTAACTTTTGCCCACAATTAGAGCAATAATTACTGTTAACATTTACATTGCAAACTTGACAAACTTGACTTGATTTATCAGTTTTAACAACTTGTAATGGTAAACTTTTAAAAACAAGTTTACCATAATCACATTGTTTACATGATTCTACAACTAAACAAGATCCAGTGCTTTCAAATGCACATAATCCGAATTCACATTTCATATTTACTACTCCTTTATTGTCCCATTTGTTTCGCTAAAAATCTTGCAACAGATTGAACTAGTTTTTGTTCTACAATTCCAACTTCTTCTTTCGCTACTAACCCTATTGCTCCTACTACATCACCTTCACAAATTACTGGTGTAACAATTTGATTTTCATATTCAAATTCTTCTTGTATTCCATCTTTAAGGCCAGTTAATGTTAATCTTTCTTCCATTGCTTTAGATGCTAAATTCCAAATTGGTTTATTTAAAAAATCTCTTTTTGACGTTCCAGATACAGCAATTACAACATCGCTATCACAAATTAAAGCAATATGGCCAGTTTGTTCAAATAATGTATCAGCAAAGTTTTGAGCATAATCTATCATTTCACCTAATGCAGAATACTTCTTTAAAAATACTCCACCTTCATGCACACATAATTCCATTGGATCTCCTTCATGAATCCTTAAAGTTCGTCTAATTTCTTTAAGAATTACTACCCTTCCTAAGTCATCTATTCTCCTAATAATACCTGTTGATTTCATAATAAATTTCCCTCTTTCTTCTCTAATTAAAAATTTAAGAGTTTTAAAATAACTGTTGCCTTAGAATTCATTTCCTACAACTAATTAACCTACAATTTCAAGTGTCTCCAGTTCAAATAAATCATCAAATTTCTTAATCCCAGTTTTATCGAACCATGTGCATTTTGCTTGTTCACCATCACTATAACTTCTAAATTTAGCTACTTCTACAACAGTCATTACTGGCCCACCACTTTTTAATTGAACAACATCTCCACATTTCAATTCCATTTTTGCCACTCCTCTTTAGAAATAAATTATATCCAAGACAACAGCTATTTTAAAACTCTCAAGATAAAACTAGATGTTCATGGTAAACACTATTTCTTTAATTCTTCGCTTACATTTTCCAAACAAGCAACGATGAGTTCATCCGAAATGTTTTCTCCGCAATGATCACATTTTTCTTCGAATGCTTTACCTATGAATACTCCTTGATTGCATTTAGTACATTTGATATTAAATACATTTATATCCATAAAAACCCTCCTAAACAATTATATTTACACTTTCAACGTATTTCTAATTCATTCTTAAAAGTTTTTAAATATGGTTTATATTTATCATAGTCAACTACATATCTTGGAGGTGGTTCTGGAACTGTATCATAACGCTCCATAACATCTAAAAATTTACTACGTTTAATCATTTTAATACAGTTCTTAATATGATCTGTGGTCATTTCAGATATCTTTAAACGCTTATTATCTAAAGTTACCCAAACAGAATAATCCATTTCCTTTTGCATAAAATTACTCCTTTCTCACTTAGCTTAAAACCACACTTTTCTGGGACTGTTTAACCGAATAAAAACAAATCTTCAACTCTGCAATATAACATATCATCTTTATACAATTTGTCTTCAATTACTTTTACATTTGTTGAAAATCCTCCACGTAAAGATATTTCGCATTCACTTTCATTAATAAATTCAGTTTTTAATACAACTGCTCTTATTCCTTGTGCAGATATAAATCTTTCTACTATTTTATCAAAACTAATAATCATAATCTCATCTCCCTCCTATAATCCTCAATAAACTTCTCTACAGCTAAATCCTTATCCTTAGCCTCAATCATAACATCAAATTCTAATCCCTTATACTTCTCAAAGAACTCTCTACAATATTCATAATCAATCATGTCAGAATGACTTCTGAACTCTTTAATACTCTTAGGTGAACTAAGATGTATCTTAGGTACTTTACCAACCCCACAAGTGGCAAATACAGCTTCTAAATCTAATTCTGTCCCATCATTATTACAAACATTGTGGTGAAAATCTAGCACTAGTCTAACTCCAGTTTCTTTGTGTATTTCCATTATATCATTAACAGTATAACTTTTGTCATCATTCTCAAGCAAGATATGATTTCTTAAATCAACAGGCAAACTATTAAATACACTAACAAATCTCTTCTTTGCTTCTAATTTATTACCATAAACTCCACCAACATGAATGATAATATTAAAATCAGTAAGGCCCATAGTATTAAGAATATCATAATGATACATTAAATCTTTGATAGAATTATTTACAACTTCTTGTTTTGGACTGTTTATACAACACATTTGAGATGGATGCATAGATAATAGCATATTATTATTTCTTGCTATATCACCAATCCTTTTTAAATCAGATTCAATCCAAGAAATATAATCAATATCTTTCATGATTTCATGTGTAGCAAATGGAACTAAATCAGAACTTATTCTGAATAATTTAATTCCTTCTGAAATACAATGTTGAATTGTACGCTCAGTTTCTTTTAGATTGTGAGCAATTGCTTGACGCGACCTGTATTCACTGAATGATGCTAATCGGAATGTTTGATATTTAGTGTTACACTTTTTACTCATACAGGCGAATCCGACATGTCTGATCATTTATGTATTCCTCCTAATAACCTTAATATAATTATTGTATCATGTTGTTAGATAGAATACAATAATTATATTTGAATTATACGAAAACTATTTCAGTTCTAAATCAATGTAAATATCACTTAATACAATTGGATTCTTAGCCTTAGATAAAATAACTTCAAATTCCTTTTTACTAATAATATCTCCAATTCTATAATAATTACTATATCTAAATTTATGAATATAATATTGTTCAGACGATTCAATTTTAGTAACTATCAAATCAGCAATTTCTATAACTCTTTTTGTTTTAAAAAATTGTATAAATGGAATTGGTTTGTACAATTTTATCAATCCTTTCTAGTACCATAAATGAATAATTTCATTCGCTATCAATGATCTTTTTAATATTCCTTAATTGTTCTAATGTTAATTTCGGTTTGCTATAACCTCCAAAAAATATTCTGATATCATTAAAGAGTTTATAAAATTCATTTTCATCTAAGATTTCTTGTTTAGAAAAGTATACAACCCAATCTGGAGAATATTTTGTAACTTGTTTAAAACCTTCAATATAAAACTTCATAGCAGAATGATCCCGTTCTCCATCCCATGCTTCAAAATATTTTCTTCCAACAGATTTGATTTTCCATTCTCTAATTTCAGAAGTTCGTCTAGCTGCGTTGTTGGTTGGTTTTAGATAAATATTGTCCCCTACTTGCATATTTAATCCTCCATTTCTTTGTTGATATTGCTTATCATTTTGTCAAGATGATTTTTCCTAATATCCAACTCTTTTCTTATTTCTCCTTTAAGTCTTTCTATCAAAGATTGTTCGGTTACGTTGTCATTCTCTATAACCCATACAGTTCTTTCAAAACTGTTAACATGATCGCCGTAATGTCCTTTTTGAATCTTGCCAATAATATCTTTTGGTATGAGAGTTAAACATCTAAAAAGCAAATCATTAGTATTCTTCATTTTAAATGATTTGTCAGTTTCTTTAATGATTTCATTCCTAGATATCTCTACTCTCAATTTTTCAGCAGAAATATTTACAGTTACACCTAATAAATTCATATGTACTACTCCCTTTCAATTAAAACTTAATTTTACTCGGCTTTGTTTTTCATTGATTTGATTAATTTTTGATTTTCTTCACTATTTAATAAAGCATACCACAATTCTTTTGCAACACATACAAAACCGTCATAACTTCCTCCGATATAAACATAATTATTCTTATTAAGATGATCTAATTCACAACCTCTTAACATTTTTTCACTCCCTTTCCCAGAAAATTCACGATTCGAAGGATTATTGCACCTTAGTTATTGTAACATGAAAATCAATTTCCCACTCACCATCAGACCATTCTTGATCAAATAATTCAATCAAATGACATTTCGTACACCTAGCACCATAATCAGCAGAGTCATATCCATTACAAACATTTGAATCACTACAAGAAGTTCTGCTATGATCAATTAAACTAAGGATCAAATCTTTTTGTTCTCTGAGTTTTTCAATTTTTACTTTTGCTTTCTCTTTTAATTTGTTTACTTCTTCATCTTTCAATAGTTGTTTTTGCAATTCAACCAATTTACTTAACTCTTCTAATTCTTTCTTAGACATTTTTGGAACATCCATCATCCAAATCTCCCTTCTCTAATACTTCCCATCTAAATAGTTGTCAATTAAATATTGGTTATATTCTTGCCACAATTTCAAACATTTCTTAATTTTGTCTAAATCAAAATCATTAATGGGAATTACTAAATTATACCAGTTATCATAATCGTTACCACCATGACTAACTTTCATTTCATATCCAAAACCTTTTACTAAATCTAAAAATTCTTTATATTTTAACTTCTCTTTTTCCTTATCTGTAATCTTACCATCATCTACTAACATTTCATAATTAATGAGCCAATCAGTTAATGTCAAAGTATTTTTCTTTGCTTTTTTGGTTGGAATCTTTAAGAAATACTCTTTTCCTTCTAATAATAGATCACACTGAACTTCAGATCCCTCTTTTACTAAACCGTCTCCACAAGAACATATATTTTCTTCAACAAAACTTCTTAAATGAGATGGAATATATTTGTATTCTTCCTTATCATATTTGCTGTAAAATTCTTCTCCATTAATAAAAACATCCATTGACTTACCGACAATATCAAAGACAATACCTTTGTCTGTTTCTAGAATATTGATTCTAATGATTTCTCCATTACTTTCAGTTGAGAATGTGTTTAATAGTTTGTCTTTCATGTATTTTCCTCCTCCTTAAATTACATTCAATTACGTCATTTATGCCATATTATGTATCCTGAAACCATTATGTACCAATGGTTTCAGGATTTGACTTTCTAACAAACATCAACATATTCAAAACACAATCTCAACACAGCATCATAACTTTCTTGTTGCACAGCTCTATCAGAAAATTCAACTGCTTTATCTCTCAATCCTGCATTTCTTAATGCTTTTGAAACTGTTCCAATTATGTTAAATACATTTCCATTAATTCCAGATAGTTGACATTCAGGTTTAATACTTTCCGACATTTTATCTTCCACCTTTCTATTCTGGTAATATCTCATATTTCATTTCAATTTTAGTATCTTTATCATCAATAAAAGCAAATGGATCTTCTTTGTCACATTCCATATTAAATTCAGATGCGTCCTCAATAGTTTTACATGGTGATTCTGGATGTTTTTCACTACCCATATTTTGATAATCGGCTAAATCTACCTCTATATCCCTAACGATTGTCATAGTGAATCTTACCATTTTCTTTTCCATAATAAATCTCCTCCTCAAATTCTTCTTACCCATATTCTATCATATACAAATTATAAAATCAACACTTTACAAATATTTATTTTATAATTCAACAACACCATCTAATTTCTTTCTCATGCAATCCAAACAATAATCTTCTTTATCCACATCCGGTTCAGCACTTGAAGAAAATTCATCATAGTCTCTAATCTTTCTACCACAATTATCACAATGCTCATTCCATTTCCACCACATGCCTACTTGAGATATATCTGTTTTCATTTAATTAAACCTCCTACTACTATTATGATTTATCGTTCAATTTTCAAATACAATGCAGGACATTCCAGTGGATCATTATTAAATAAATCTTTTAAAGGAAAGCAAGTCCAACCTTTTTTAACACACTCTTCATATTTATCACACGCCACACAGCATCTTTGTTTTTCATTTTGACCACAATCATTGTAACCGTTTCCACCACATTTTAGCGTGAACTTTGAGTAATCAATATTCATTTAATCATTCCTTCAAGTTTCTTTAATAATCCCTAAAATAATATTACTAATTACTTCAGTTTTGTTCTCATTTCCTCTGATATAAACATTCAGACCATTTGCTATTTTAATCACTTCTTTAATTTTCAATGCTTTTAACATTTGCTTCACTTCATTAGGATTATTTGAAATTTTAATAGCGTTGATAATATCTTGCATGATTTTACACCTCGCTCATGCTCTATTATACTTCCATTTACATGATTTTTCTACTACTAAATTCCAAGTGTTTGTTTTATTGCTTAGTCAAAATATCAATCAATTGCTCATACTGTTCTTGAAAATACCCATCCAACTTCCCTTTGTATCCTGAAATATCCCCTTAGATATCCTAATCTTTCATATGCTGATAAATCAAGATTAGGTAACATCGTTCTAACCCATTCGTCAATATAGGTTTTATCTTTACCTTTGAAATCCATCAACCATTCTCCTCACTTAAACATCAAATGCGTTATTCGAGGGATTACTTGTTTGCCCAATTAATTTCAACTTTGTATTGACCACATAGTTTTTTAAAGTCTTTAAGACTTACATAAAATCCTTCTCCTTGATGAAAATTATTGCTCCAAATACCAAGATTGGTAACATAGTCATTAACAAATATTTCACACAAACTTCCATCATAATCAGTAAACCCATTGTATTTTAATGATTCTGCGAAACTTTTCCCATCTATTAAATCATAGATAGTATATTCGTTTTTAAGCATTTCCTTTTCATACTCATCAAAATCTTTACAGTAACTTTTGATCTTTCCATTTTCAAAAACAAAATAACATTTTCCTCTGATCACCTTTACTTGATCTTCTTCTACCATTTCTAATTCTTCCTCAGTCAATTCAGGTGCTTGTGTAAGTGTCATATCTTTCATTCCTTTTCCTCCTCCATATTTCTAATAAAAATTTCCTTCTTAATATCCTCAAAATCCATAGGAGTATAATCAATACACTCAACACTAACATTAAAATGTTGTTCACCTTCATATTTCAGATGATGAATATGTCCATGAATATTTGCATAAGGCATTGCTTCAGTCAAATAAATTGGTTCATGTGATAGAATATAAAAATCACCAACAATAATAGGATATTTACTCACCTCTTGAAATCCTACACTTTTCCACCAAGTTACTGATTTTGATCTATCATGATTTCCTAAGATTAATGTTTTGATTCCATTTAATTGCTGAACAATTTCTGTTGTAATTTCTTTATTTTTAAAGCAAACATCCCCTAAACAGAAAACTTCATCATCTCTATGAACAACTTTATTCCAATTTTTAATAATTGTTTTAGTCATTTGTTCAGCATTTTCAAATGGTCTGCTCTCATATTTGATAATGTTTTCATGATGGAAATGTGGATCTGAAATCATGAAAATTTTGTTTTTATGGTTATCGCTCATATTAATTCGCTCCTTTATCATAATCCCTAGTCGCTTTCCCAAAACAATTGGATAACATCATTTTCTCAAGAGCAGTAGAAATCTTAACTTCTCTACCACAATTACCAATGTAACCTAGTTTCATTTCAACCACTTTACCATCTAGCATATGAATAAATACTCGATACCCTCTTACTATCCATTCTGTGCTACAAAAATGAGGTTGTACTGTATTTACTCTATTATGACCATTTTGTAATGCTGTATCCGTTTCATCAAAGGTGGTAAATAACACATCTCTACTATTTAAATCAGGTGTACCCATCCAGATATGTAATTCCTTTTGTTCCATAATTTTAACCTCCTCCATACTTTCTCATGCTCTTAAATGCTTTGAGTCTCTAGCTTCAAACTAGGATAAAATATCTATTTTATATTAGCTTCATTTATTATATTTCCAACATATTTTCCAAAAGCACTATAATCAATTTCACCACTTTCTATTTCTCCAACATATCTTCCAATAATATTCCACATTATTTTTATTTCTTTTCCGTTAATATTCGAATAATTTTCATAAATTTTTCTAAGATGTTTCAAATAATTAATATCCATTATATTCCCTCCTTTATTCTATTTTCTCCAATTATATCTGCCAAACTAACCCCTAAACTTTGAAATAACTTTTTTAATGCATCTTCTCTTAATTCTTCAATCACTTTTTCATTCTCAGTAAGTTCTATATTTTCAAACTCAAATACCCCTAATTCACCTGAATCTATCATTGGATGTAAAGATTCAATGGTTCTACGTTTACCTTTTGAATAATAACACTCGTCAATGATTTTATCTTGGTTTAATTTAAAACCACCTGCATAACATTTAACTTCGGAGTAATGTGTACAATACTTGCAATCTTTTGTCATTGGTAAAGTCTCTTTTGGTTCACTTTGTTGCATTAAAGCCAAAGCAAGATTTTCTAAGTGCGTTAATTTTTCATCCATAAAAATCCACCTCTCTCATGCTCGCTAATTCTTCGATTTACTACGTTTTTCATAACCATAACTAGCATAAAACTCTCGATTCATAGGGTTATAACAACAAAAACAAATAATATACAAAATATTAATATCATAGATATATCAAATATTAGATTAGTAATTTCTTGCTTTTCTCTTTCTTCCCAACCCATATCATAATCCTTTCAAACTTTTGTTTTAACGACTTTTTCTCATTAAAATTAAATTAACATCTTTCATTGAAACCAAAAATCTAGTATCATTAGGAAACGCTTTAAACTTCCTAATTTGATACTTTTCAATAAGTTCAAGTGTTTCTTGTTTTGTTTTACCTATTGCTTTAGATGCTTCTGTAACCGTCATATAATTATCTTCATCAAACAATTTAAACCACCTGCCATTCCCTCAAATTAACTCCAAGGCCAACCTGACTTCTCATAACACTCTTTAATTTCCCAAGCAATCATAGAACTAACTGATACTTCATCAAAATTCCATTCTGGTTTAGAATTTATAGTATAACTAAAAACTTCAAATAAATTACCATATAAAACATAAATACGATAAGTAGTATCTGTAATAGACTTGTCTTTGTAAGGTGTCCCAGTGTATGAGTCATAATGAAATATCTTTGCTCCTTTGGTTTCTTCTAAGTATTCAATTACAGTTTGAACTAATTTCTCAGGATAGCTTTCCATACCTAATACCTCCTTTCCTAAACAGCTTCTTTTACACTTTTTCTAGTCAATTTCTTCTTTCTCCTCATCATCTATACATCCACAAGAAATTAATTGACCATGACATACAGGACATTCTTCTACATCGCAACCTGGATGATGTAATCCACCTTGTTCAATATTACAATCATGACATCTTTCAGATTCCCAATTAATTCTTGTTTCTTGACCATAAGGTATTGGTTTATACACTTCTTTGTTGATTGTAATTGCAACCTCAACACACGAATTAACTTTTGACATATCTTTATTACAATATCCGCAAATTGCCATAACTTATAACCTCTGCCTTTCACTGTATTTAAATTAATAAATGTCTTATTTCCAAACAACTACCTTCAAATTCCTTATCCTCTAAATAATCATCACAACCGAACTGGCATCTGCTGGCATCCTTATCAACTTCTTTATTGTGATTACAACAAATTATAACCTTTTTAATCTGTTCTAGATTTATATCATATTCTACTTCATAGTTTTTATCACCAATAATTGCAATAGCTTTTCTTTTTCTTTTCCCTTCATAAATATCATAGAACAATCTTTCCGCACATGCTAAAATATTTTTACTACCATACGCAATGGTTGTATCTGTATTTAGCTGTGAAAGTTTAATCGTTTCCATATTATCACAAAACTCCTTTCAATGCTATTTATTAGGAATATGTTCATGAGATAATACTAAACTAAAACCATCTTCCTCATATGAGTATTCATCAAAGAACGCTCCTTGTTGCAACATTTTTTGATCAAATTCTTTTTGACTCATATTATTTAATTCTTTAATGCATTTATGTAGAATTCTTAATGAATCATCTTTTGTCATAAATTTCAACAACCTTTCTCTTTATTCGACAAATCTATAACATAAATCCAATGGCATCGCCTCTCCATTTTCGTTAACCAAATCAATACAATATTTAGAGCATTTAAACGACATAAATTTTCCAAAAGGAATATATTCAATGTAACTCCCTTTTTGGAATTTAGTATATATCATTTCACCATAATCAAAATATATCTCCGATAATGAACCATCGTTAATTATGATCAATTTGCCATCATACCCTTCTCCTATAGTTAATTTACTGACTCGTACATCTTGCAAAGCGTTTGAAATCTTTCTGCCATATCTTTAAATCTATCATAATCATTTTTCGTTGCTATTACGGCTGACCGCCCAAATTCTTCTTTAAATTTAACCATAATAGGAAATTTAATTTCATCATTTAAATAATGACTATAAAATCCCTTTTTAATATAACCATTCCTAGATAATGTTTCTAAAATTTCAGTTTCTTCTTTGGAATTAAGCACACAGTATCCGATTTCCATAACATCCCGATATCTATTTTCCATATTATTTTTAAAATATAGTTTACACTCCCACTTTTCTGCATCATAGTCTTTTTCAAATTGTTGCCCATCACTTGTTTCATAAACTGTTTTAGGAATCATAATTTGTTTCTCTATCATTTTAAATTTCTCCTTCATTCTTCAATTATATGACTAGGAGAGAAAATATTATTCTCATCACAACAAGGACACCATGCATCTGTTCTATCTCCTACCCATTGCCATCCACAATCTTTACATTCCCAATTAATATATTCCATTTTTAATCCCCTCCAATCTAAATCCTAAGAAACCCTTCTTTCGTAGGATACTATTCTCTATCTAATTCTGTAAATTGCGGCTCAGACAACATTGCTTGTTCTAAATCTATTAATTCTTGTTTATATTTCTCTATTTGAAAAGTTATTTTTCCTACTAATTGCTTTTTATAAAGTTCTTGTTTAGATAAATCAAATGTCCAAATTACATAATTTATATTCCTTGAACTATTAGTTAAAAATCCATCAATAATTTTATCTAGATTCTCTTTTTTAATTCTTCTGCTATCATGAAGAATAACATTATCTTTTGTTTGACTTTTTACATTACATCTCAATACGGTAAAAGAATAACGTGTTTTCTTTCCAAACATATTTACTGATAGCCCCAACTTATAAATACAATCCATTAAATTTTCTCCTCCTTAAATAACTTAAAAGCAAGATTCTATACCTTTTGAAAATCACAACCAAGTAATTTTATAACATTGCCATCTATATCTCTTTTCACATCATAAAATGTTCCTAAATAATTTTTGTATTTACGCATTATCACACCATAATAAGGTGGGGTTTTAGGATTTTCCATCCATCCTGAACGCTGTTCCCATAAAGTAAAACTTACTTTGTCTCCTACTTTAGCTCTTGAATATTTCATTTATATTATTCACTCCTTTCATAATAAGATAAAAACATCATTTCTTGGCACTATCTACTTAATAAACATTCTAGGATTATTTATAATCAATATTCTAGCAACTTTATGAAACCTTTCATGTGCCTCAAATAATATTAAATCTTTAAGATGGTAAATATCACGAAAAATGTTTCGATGATTTAAAAATAACTTTCTTAATTTACTATCATTATTCAGATCGCCATTGCCCTTCTCCCAATCGTAAATATCATTACATAATCCCACTATATCCTCATTATTAAGATTTACTATCATATTTTCACTGTTCATTTTTACTTTCCTCCTTCTTCATACTTATCAAAACTTAATTCTTTCTTTTTTGTGAATCTCCAACAGGCATATTTTTGGAATTGTTCTTCCCATTGCCTGATATTTATAATTCCCTGTTTTGTCTTGTGACAAAGCAAAATAGCACCTTTCCAATTAATCTCTTTATCTATTTTGAAACCTAAATCCTTTAATGAGAAAATAATTTCCTTATTCAATTCTTCTTGTAATGATTCAGAAAGTGAAACTTTGAGTAAATTCATAATAATATCTCCTTTTTAACTTACTTTAAACGCAACATTTTATACCTTAATTTCAACTTCAACTTTATCCAATTTCAATCTCTGGGCAGCAATTAGTATTGAAAACCCATCTACACATACTCCATTTTTTCGAATAAGTATAGGCTTCTTAAAATATCCATTCTTATTATAGTATTCAATACACTTATTAATCTTTTCTTCGTTTACATTTACAATTCGTTTGGGAATAGTAATCTTATCAATTGATAAATAGTTATCTGCTATAGATCCATTAATCGGTATCTGACTTTTAAAACCTAATTTATAGTTCAAATCCGTTCGTTTTTCACTGGTTATAATACATGGAACTTCAGTAAATCCTAATGATTTTGCTATCATGTAACCACTATACCCAATTACTAATGAATATTTGCCATCCAATTCTTCCTTAACAACAATAGGGACGTTTAATTGTATTAAATTTTTACTTTTAAATCTTTCAATTGACTCAGACATATCACAATTTGCATTAATATGTATTGGTTCAACCAATAAGATATCAGACATATTTAATAATTTCACTTCTTGTGAATTAACAAATTCTTTTTTAATTTTTAAGTTATCTTTTAAAATATGTTTATTCATTACTCTCTTCCGCATTTTTATTCCTCCTCAAAAATACTTTCTTCCCTCATAATATTCCTTTAACGCTTCATCCTTCAACCATCTTTGAGGCATACATTTACCAGACCAACCACCTAAATGTTTGTCAATGTGATTCTTGGCTTTTTCTATACTATCAAATTCAATATCAAAATAATTTGTTATCCACCACTTATCATTTTCATTAAGTAATATTAATTCGTTTCGGTATTTATAAAATCCTATTCCTTTCACATATACCACCACCATTAATTTACTTTCTATATCAATTATATAGGGTATCGCTCTTAATTGCAATACCCTAAAGATTAATTATTTTTAACTTCTTATGTACTAAATAGATTATTAATTTGATTGTACAAGAATTATTTATTTTTCATATCCAAAATATGTATTAGACTTTTCCCTATAACCTTCATTATTTGTGGTGGTAATGCGTTGCCTATCTGTAAATCCTTACCTGTTCCTAATACCTCCCACTCCTCATCAAACCCTTGTATAAGCAATGCTTCTGTATCACTTAACGCCCTATGTTCTTCTGGATGAATACAATTTGCACTACATGGACAATTATAATTTCTAGTAATAGTTGGAGGTATTTCATTCCATTTTAATCTAACATAAGCATTGCCAAACGCTTTAGGTCTTATTTCGGATGGAATATCTAAAATAGAACCTCCATATGGAACATGTTTTATTTTTTCTACTGTTTCAGGTTTGTGTTTTAATACACCTTTATTGTTTTTTATATTTTTTATAACATCTTTTATTGTTTTATTATTAGGAATTTTATCTGGAAATTCATAAGCTACATCTAAATCCTTTCTTATACCAACCAAAATTAACCTTTCTCTGCTTTGAACTACTCCATAATCATAAGCATTAATTACTTTCCACGAACATACATAACCAATATTTTCATATATACTTATTAATTTATCGAAATCGCTCCTATTATTTTTTAAGGTTAATCCTTTTACATTTTCAAATGTGAATGCCTTTGGGTTTTTGCCTTTTAAAATCCTAACTGTTTCATATATTAATTGACCTTTATCACTTTTAGCTCCTTCCTTTTTACCACTTGTACTAAAAGATTGACATGGTGGACTAAAATGGTATAAATCTGCATCTGGGATATCCTCGATTTCCAATTTTGTAATATCAATATTTTCTACATCAATATTTTGCAGATTTTGTTTATGAGTTTTAAGTGCATTTTCCCACATATCATACCCTTTTAAAACTTTAAAACCTGCATCCTCTAATCCTTTAGAAACACCACCCATACCACAGAAAAAATCTACTGCTGTATATATAACTATTCCTTCTTTCTTTCTTTCTTTTATTTACTTTTTATATTTATACCATGGGCACATCAAATAAGGTTTTCATTGTACCGCATTTTTCTTGCGTAGTAATTTAAACGTCTCCATAGTTTCTCTATAGTATCCAAAAGGCATACCGCATAACATATATAAACCTTCATCATTCATCCCCATAAATTCATAAGACGCTCCCAATTCACCTTTTGAAATCATATCACCACGTTCTAATTCATATATCCAATTCTTTTTAACCTTTTTCATTTAAATTTTCCTCTCTTCATAAGATAAAATCTGGGTTTTATTGGATTTTATTTCTTAACAATTCATATGTATCAATTTCATACCTATCTTTAATAAACCTAAAAATCATATTATAATCACTTTTATCGTATTTATTTGCAAATTCTATTAATGTATGACCATAATTATGTGCTAAACTATTATTTAAACCTAACAACATTTCTAAATTTATTCTTGTATCCCTTTCTAATTTAATTTTATGATAATTATTTAAATAATACTCCTGTGCAGTTCCACCAAATTTTAAACTCATCCCCTCCCAATCTGCTAACATTTGTTGCAGATAATCATAAGAGATTGGTTTAGGAATCCCCTTCTCGTCCAACCAGTAGTCCCAATGATGAGGATTATTATTGTAATGATGCTCCCATGCTTTATCAAAATTGCTTTTACACTCTAAATAATTTCTACTTAAACATGACATTCCATTATTAAGTTGTTCTTTATTATATTCCTTTTCTAGTTTTACACCATGATATCCGTAAAACCATTCTGCATAAGGCATAAATTCTTTAGGACTAAATTTACTTAAATCATGTGTAATGGCGTGGAGATATAACTTTCTTTTCCAACAAGTTTTAAAGACATTCTTTTTGTGTTCTAGGACATATTTAAAATAGTTCAAATATGGTTTAGTTTTCATTTAATTCATCTCCCTCTTCTAATAACTCTGGATTCTCAAAAATATTACCAATCACTTCATATTCGTTAAGAGTTGTAAACAATGCTATAGGTGTATTTAGTATCCTATTATTATAACGCACCTTATCTAAATCACGAATCCAAAATGTTCCTTCTTTATACTCAATTCTTATAGACCAATAACCTTCTCTTTCTAGAATGTCGCCGTCATAAATCCACTTTTTGTTTTTATCATGAAGTTCAATATATTGACCAATAGTTTCAGGGATAACTCTATACTCTTCATTTAATCCACACTTAATAAAATGCCCTATTTCTCCCCTCATTGGCATTTCATCAGATGAATAATAATCTCCATACGCCCATTCATTATCGTCTACACACTTACCACGAAACCTAATTTCTCTCATTTATAATTCCCCTTTTATTATTTATTTTTTATCCGTTGAAAATTGACTTTCATAGGGTATCAATTTTGAGTAAGATATTTATGCAAAGTTAAATCTATATTATCTTGTTGTCCTAATTTATCTAATGGCATATCATAAACACTAATATAGCCCCTTAATCCCTCTTCTATCTCAAAGAAAAATTCTAAATATAAATTACATCCATCCTCTAACATTGAATATTCTTCCTCTAAATCTTCTACTATTCCATCAATGTTTTCTGAATCCAACATACCATGCCATTCTGATATATCATAAAAACTATCTAATCCATCTAATTTTGTTAAGAATCCATCATTATACATAAAATCATTGATTATATTTTCTTTGGTTTGCTGTATACCTTTGATTTCTAAAAGCTGTTCTTTTGTTAAAGGTATAGTCTTTTTAAATATCATAAAATTACCATAAGATTCATAAGTTGTTTCTCCGTATGCATAAATCTCTATCACAGGAATAAATTCATCTTTGGTGAATTGATTATTGATAAATTTATAACCTTTAGCCTTTGCTTTATTAATTAATTCTTGCTCTTTTTGCTTAAGTATTTGCAATTCTTTGTTAAAATCCATTTTATTCACCTCCTTCAATCTCAACAACATTAAATCCTAGTCCCTCTGCCTCACTTCTATCAAATACACTGTCCAAATGCATACAATAAACCATACTCCTTAACTCTTCGGGAATAAGTTCTGTAAGTTTCCTTAAGGACAAATGAACATTACCATCATAATCTACTTTGCAAGTATCTTGATACAAATAATGAAGTTCTCCGCATTTTAAACCATACAAAATAGATTTTGGTATCTCACAACTATCTCCGCTATAATAAATAGTTTTTCTTGTGATTAGATTAGCAATTAATATTCCAAAAGAATTCATTTTATTTACGTGCTTTGTAGGAACGAATAACAATTGAAGATTAAGAGATTTAATTTCTGCAAACTTATCAACCATACAATTATAAAAATAGCAATGATCATAAGTAACTCCCATAAGTTCTAATAATTCAATAGATTTAATATCAACTGCGTGAAATATCGGCTTAATTTTCTTAATAAAATGACAATAGAATATTAAACTCCCTAAACTCCCTATGTGGTCTGGATGACAATGAGTTACAGCAATATGTACTTCATTAACATCATTTAATAGATTCATATTTATAATCCTATCAAAAGTCAACTCACCACAATCAAGAAGTAATAAACAACCATTTTCTTTGATATATGCTGAAGTATTTCCTAATTTAGTATTAAACGCTGAACCTGTGCCAATAAATTTTAATTCCATTATTTTATCTCTCCTTTTATTATCTTATTTTTTATTTTACAGTTCAGTAAAATCATGTTCTTTTCTCCAAGTAATCACATTTTCAGAATTGATATATTTGTATGTTTTTATTTCTCTATTTGATTTAAAACATTCTACATAATCAAGTTCTACAAGAATGGTTAATTCACTATCTAAATGGAATTCATCACAGTGAGGACAATATAACATTTTTATCACCTCCTTAATTATTTTATAATACTTCGAAACAGAACATTCATTGGTATTTATAAAATACTTTTTACAGTTTCCCAAAGAGCGTCACAAATATACTCTGGATATGAAGTAATAATGAATCCTAAACTACATAATACTGTTTCATTATGTCCGTACCAATTTAGATTGTGAGTATTGATAAAATCATATTTATAATCATATAAAATATTTAGCATCTGACCAATTGACAATAATGGCATACGAAATTCTTTTTGAGTATCATAATTATCTTCGAAAATAACATCTGTCTTAAAGTGTAATTTATTAAAAGTAAATGTTTTATCTTTTACCATAATAACGTCATACTTTCTTGGTTGCCACCAACTTTTTAATTTGATTGATTGATCAATAGTTAACTCTTTTAACTGCTTCATTGTAATACGTTCTTTCATTTTTTATCACCTCCTTTAAATATAGGGACGGAATTAACCGCCCCTTATTCTCACTTACTCTTCTTCTGAATACCAATCATCATTAAATCTTTTATTTTCTTCTTTCAATGAGTCTATGTCTTCCCATAATCCTAATTCTTCTATAATATCACTATCATCTTGTTCTATTACTTTTTCTTTATTATTATCTTTACTCTTCTTCAAAGGCACTCCATTAATATGTAATCCTTTTTGTTTTTGTTCTGAGAAATTTATTATATCTTCAAGACTATACATTTCTCTTTTTCGTTTATTCACACAACTTACATAATAATCATGCTCATCTTTTTCATAGTTAATCATTACCCATTTATAATACTCAAAGTCAACCCCACTATCATTATCACCAGTATCAAGAAGTCCTAATTTTTCTTCTAACTCATAATATTTTTCTGCTTTCTTATCGCTATTAAATCCCTCGTAAATTTCTGAAAGCAATTTACCTAGATTAGATTCTAACAAACTTTGAATAGCATATTGTTCTTCATTGGCATTAATTGAGTACAATATCTCATTCTTTCTGTTTATATCTTTTTCTGTAGCAGTACCTTTCTTCTCTTTCTTTATAATAGACCCAAGCTCACCGTTTAATACTTTATTATTATTTTTATAATCCTTCTTCCCTGTGAAAATCTTATTAGAATTTATTTCTAATTTCTTAAAGAATTTTATTCCTTCATTTAAATTATGTTGTGAATCTTCTTCGTCAGTAAATAGAGTATAAAAATTAACACTTTCTCTTACTATTTTATTAGGATCTGTTTTATAATACCAAGTACCTGCTGACCTATATCTTATCATGTCTAAAGTAACTAGAATTTTATTATATTTATCAATTGTATCATCTGTAAGACCTAAATCTTTATTAATTCTTTCAAATGTTGGATATGCTACTTCAGCTCTACCTCCTGACTTAACTAACTCATCACCTTTTGTACGCTTATGTATTCTACATTTCAAGTAGCAATAATATAATAAAAGTCTTAAATGATTTATTTTCTCTTCATCATATTCATATATTTTATCTTTCTCTTTTGCATCTAACAAAACAAATTGTTCGGTTAAATCTATCATCAAAGAACACATAATTAAATCTTTTAATTTATAATTTTCTATCAGTGGACTACATGTTAAATTTTCATCGTCCGATAGAATTTGTATTATTGATTGTCTTTGTAATATATGTAATATCTTTTTAAATTGAGATGCAGATTCTTTTTCTCCAGTTCTTATTTTAAATCTACATTGTTTTATCATATTTTCAATTGTAAATCTAATTATACCTCTTCTGTCAGTTCCCATATATAGATAATCTAAAATGCATAATGCTTTTTCATTGAACTCTGCTTTTTCTAAAATACTTTTCTTTCCTTCATCTTTAGTATAGAAAAGTTTGTTTGGGATCTTAGAAAATTCTCTATCTTGTTGTTTGTTTATTTGTTTAATGTTAATTCACTGTCCTTTGCTAAATTTGTTTTATAAATAAGGTAAAATTTTACCCGTACTAAATCTAGTACGCCTAATCTAAGGTATACCTAAGTTTACCCGTGTCAAATTCAGTACGCCTAATAAGGTGTAATAAGAGAGACTAATTCTTAATAAGAGTAACTAATATCCTCCCTACCGAAAAATAAATTTAAAATTGTTTGTTAAATTTATTTCTTTTATTATTTTGTTCATATAATTTTACTTCTTGTTCAATTAAATCATTGTAATAAAAATAATAAACATTTAGATTAGGAAATTTTTTATTTGGTGCAGTATTATGTAATTCATAACCTTTATTCATCAATATCTGAGCTAATTGTAAAGACATTATGCAATAGTCTTTTGGATAATTATTTGTTTGTTTATTCATTATTTGTTTAATCATCCTTTCATAATTGCTAAAATTTATTTATCACAATCATATATATCATCACATCCTTAAATTCATCCTACAATTATTTATTAAATTTTACTTTTAATGTTGTTGAAGTATAATCATCTACAGCAAATTTCCATTTCTCATGTATAAGTCTACCAATTAGTGAATGTATATCTTCTGTAGATGATAATTTAAATTCAATAATACCATTGTATTCATATTCAAATTGCTCAAGGGATGTGTATCCTAATTCTTTACTAATATTATGATTTTTTATTTTAGGATGTTCATTAATCTTAATCTCATTTTTCTTTTTAACTAATACAAATGTTTCAAATACTTCTCTGCTATGTCCATAAGGCATACCATATAACATATATTCACCATCTTCATTTATTCCAACAAATGAATAAGTTACACCTGTTTCATGTCTTTGGATTATATCTCCGCATTCTAGATCATCTATCCAACTATGTTTAATTTTTGACATGTTTTCTCACCTTACTCCTACTTATTCATCCTTCTAACCTTTAATTTTAACATCATAAACATAAGATCCCATATGTAAAACTGGAACGAATTTCCATCCATCATATTCATCATTGTCAATAATCCCAAATATTTTAGAATCAATTTTCTTGTCATATTCAAGACTCCAATTGTCTTCTTGTGATTTCCAAATGAACCAAGCTAATGTATTTAAACATTTTGTTTTATTCATAATTTTACTCCTTAAATTATTTCACACATATCTCCACAACAAACTCTTCTGTAACAAGTTGGACAAATTAAATTTGCTTTTCTATCTATTGCTTCTGGTAATTTAATTGTTGCACGAAGTTCAATACCTAATCTATTATAATCATTCCATTCTTTTGTATTGTGATAAGTGTGACATTTTGGACACTCGTATAATGGTTCGCTCATGGGGTATTCACCTCCTATTCATCATAATTACGATCATAATCCATAAAATCTATTCTAATTTTGCCAGAATGTTTATATGGTTTTGTTTTCTTATTATACCAATTTGGAATATTATAAGTTTTTTCCACATAATTCGCAAAAATTAATACTGCCACTTATTCCAACCAAAACAGCATATATATCAAGTTAATCATCAATTTCTTCACCACAATTGAAACATTTATTAATCATTTTATTTTCACTTCCTCTCAAACATAAATTTCTTTATCGTCTTAGTATACCACACTGCTTATATTAAGGTCAACATATTTTATTTATTAATTCTTTATCTCTCATAACCACGATTGCCTTTGATAAATCTTATTGTTGATTCATATTGAGTTTTAGCTATTTCCCTAGATACTATTGTAGTAAATTTATTATTGATTATTTGAATTAATTTTTCTAATCTGTCTGCCTCTTCTTTAGTAACATAAAGTTTCATTTTGAATATTTCTCCTTTAGAATGACAATTCTAATCCCTTTCTCTTTCCCTACGCAATTCATCATACTCACCTGCACAGCCGCTAGAACAGAATCCAATATAATATTGATATTCTTCTTCAGTTATTTTTAAACCACATAATTTACATTGTAATTGTTTAAGTGCATTTTTATATCTATTTTCACAAACTCCATCACAACATCCATTATAGTAATTGTTTTGTTCTTTGGTGATTTCTAAATTACAATATTTACAATTCATTAATTATATCCTCCTCTTTATTTATTACAAGTTCAATTGGATTATCTTCTATCCATTCTTGTACGTCTTTTTTCGTAATTTCTGTATGTATACATTCTATCATATTCCTGTATTTGTCTACGCTCCATAATTCGTGATGAAATTTATTATCAAATTTATTCTTTTTCTTTACTATTCTATAAGGAGGCTTATCCTCTATGTATAGTTTATAGTCTTCATTAGTCCATTTTATTATTTTATTATATCTTTCTTCAGAAAAGAAATATTGTTTCCTGTACCATTTTTCCCAATCAATAATACGTTTATCACTATTACAATTTCGACAAGACGGTATACAATTTCTAATATCGTTATAACCTTTATCATCCTTATGTTCTTTATGAAAATCACTTCTTAATACTTTTTCTCTAATTCTTATCCAATGGTCTTGAATCTTTAATCCACAATAAGCACAACACCAGTCATTGTCTTCATCTTTGAAATAGTCTTTACAAGCCAGCCATTCTTTTTCACTTATATCATGATTTTTATGTTTCTCATGATATTTCCTAGCCTTAACTTCAGGTCTTTTAATATATTCTTCAAAATATCCTTCTGCCCTTATTTTTGCATTATGCCTTTTAAAAGTCTCAGGTCTATTTGGATTTAATTTGTATTTTTCTTGAGATTCTGTAAATTTATCAGGATTTTCTTCTGACCATTTCATAGCCTTTTTACTACTACATTTTTTACACCAAGTACCTAAACCATCATGTTTATTTTTAACTTTATAGAAGTATTCATCTGTACAAGGAAACCAAGGATCTTCTCCGTGAAAATATTCCTCATGGATATTACATTTCTTTTGTAATTCATCATTTTCATTAATTCGATGATTTTCTTCATATGGTATATTTCTTGCCAATTTTTTATCTCTCCTTAATATTATTTTTTGTTAGCATATTTATCAAAACCAAATAGATTAATGCTTGCTTAATGCTTTTAAATGCTTTAGATTTCTTTTAACAATTGATTTAATTTAACTCTATATTGATGAATATATTGTCTTTCTTGTTCTGTAATCTCTCTTCCTTTCACTACATTAAAATTTCCATATTCAAAATTAGCACTTCTGTATTCTTTTTCCAAATCCTTCAATACTTCATTAAATAAATTACAAATTTTCATATGACTTTCTTTATCAAGCATAATATTAATCTCCTTTCTTCTATCCGATAAAAGAACGATTTGATTTGCTAAACATTATATATTTCATCAATAATATCTTGGTTTTCAGATTCAATCCTATCCCAGTAATCAATCCAATATTTCAAATTCTCTCCTTTAACATCGCCAGAATCTATTAGCAAATGTCTTATTAATTCATTTAGCTTAAATATTACTTCTTTATAGTTTTCATTACTCATATATGCCCTAATCTCTTCTCTATCTCTTGCTTTATCTTCTTCGGTCATTGGCATTATTTCTCCATGTGCATATTTACCATCTGTACGATTCATTTCACCAAATGAAAAAATATCACGAAGTTTATTTGATGAATTTGAATAATGACTATTTTTTTCTTTTAATATTGAACATTTCTCAAATTGTTTCATTATTTATTCCTCCCATATTTCTTTTAGTAACTAATTCATGTAATTTTATGCCCAAATTAAATATCCGATCCAAATGCCAAGTTCTACACCAAAAAGTAAAAATATTTTCATACCAAATACTAATTCTTTTTAGTATAACTTTTTCTAAGTATTAAATCATGCTCTCTATCAACTTCCTTATTCAACTTCTTGCTTATGTGTTCAAATCTCTTTTTATACCAAAAATCTAAAGATGAACTATACATTAATTATTCCTCCTCTCCAACTTTCTTTCACAAGTATCGCAATCTTCTACGCACCAATTCCAATCTAATTTAAGAGGGCAACATTCCTTATTATAAGGACATATTTTTAATCCATGATAATCATATCTATGAATATATTCCAATAAATTATTATCTTCCAATATCTTAACTGCTTCATCTGTAATTATTACTATCATCCAATCATTTTCATCTTTTGAGTATACTTTATCCAAAGCATCAATCATAACAGTTCCATCTTTAAGTAATATACAATACTGCCCTTGTTTACTGTAAAAATGAACTCCATCCCAACAAGGTCTTGTAGCATAGTAAGGATAATATTCCTTGATTTGACGTTTAACATTTTCAAATGATAAATTATTGTCAATAGTGTGTTCCCAGTATTTCATTATCTAATTCCTTCTTTCTCTATTGGTTCAATTTCAGAGAAAACCACTTTTCCTGTTCCATTAAAATCTGCTGACATTTTGTATGATTGTCCATCTTCAATAGCATCTGGAATACACTCGTTTATAATTCCAGTAATATCCATTAACATTTTAACTGTATCATAGTCTTTTTGAGTTAATAGATTACTTCCACACTTGGGGCATGGTTTATTTAACCATTTGTCATAATCCTCAAATAAGACTGTCATATCATTGAAGTTGCATTCCTTGTTGTCACATTTTATACCGCCTATGTTCATTTTTAGGCTATTCATTTATTTACACTCCTTTTTATTCTTCTATATCTTCATCTAACCATTTATCATTAAATTCACTACCACATAAGTCACATTTCCATATGTTCAAACCAAGTTCATATAAACTAAATTCATTACAATTTGGACATTCTCTATCTCCATTACTCACTATTCTTTTTCTCCTTTCCAATAAGTGTTGTGTTTTAAATGCTCAATATTCATTCATTAACCTAATTTCATTTTCCGCAATATCTCTCATACTTTTCATTTCACTTTCAGATAATATATTGCTATCAATATCTATTGACTGTATTTCGATATCATCAAATGAATAATCATTAGTTGTGTATCCACAAAATCCAGACGCAGTTCTTCCTTGTTCAATATTAATTGAAAATGCCATACAATCAATCCATTTAGGTTCATGAACTGTAATGGATCGTCTATTAAAATTAATAGATACAATCTTGTACGGAGTCCCTTCACCCACATCAAATCCACCATAATCAAAACTATTATGTTTATCAAATTTTGGTTTAATAAATGCTTTAATTTTTAAATTGTTCATAAACACCCTTCTTTCTAATTATTTTCAAAAATCCATTCAAAGATGTCTTTTGGTGGGTTTATTCCCTGCATATATAACGTATTTTTATGTCTGATATATCACAATGTGCGGTTTTCTCTAACTCTGAAATAAACTCTTTCATTGTTGTATCTTGATTAAATGCGAAATCAATTGTAGTTTGTTCATGATCAACTATAGATATCCTATAACGTTCTGTTTTTATTCTTTCATTTACTCTTTGATTTAGTTTAACAAGTTTATCTGCAACTACTTGTAAACTCATATCATCACCTTGACTTAGTTCGTTTAATTCATCCCATTCACTTTCGATTGCATTTGCCTCTATATCATCTATTATCCTTATAATCGCTTTTGCAGTTTGTATTGCATTCATATATTTTCATCCTCCATTATAATTTTTAAATTACGTTGAAAGTGGAAATTTCTAGGAAACTAATTCGCACTCTTCAATTGAAAACCATACATTTTCTGATGTTGAAATACAATCCTTATTAATAAATTGTTGTGCAGATTCTTCACTTGTAAAAGATTTTAAAATTCTTTCGTCTGTACCAAAATTATAAGTTGACTGTCTTCGGATTACTATGTAAATATTTATTGGTTTTTCATTCTCGCTAATATCATCAAAGAAATTTCTTCCTGTAGGTTTGTATAATTTGTTCAACACTTCCTCATATCTTTTAGATTCTTCTTTAGTAAAATCTCTCATATTTATATCTCCTTTCAAAGTGTATTTATAGAGTTTAATAAACTACCCATAAAACATCAATCTCTAAACGCTCACCATCTATATCACTCGACCACGATTTACCATTCTGTGGATTATAAATACCATAATCATACCCTTTATCGCCCATCCCAATACTGTGTGTTTGGACATTAATTTGAATATTATATTTATCTTCAAGCATTTTTACTTTGGATTTATTAAGTAATATTAGTTCTTCCAATGTTAAATCTCTTTGCATCTTATTTTTATTCTCCTTTTAAGAATTAATTTAATCTATCAAATGTAGACTTATTTCTTGATTATAACCAAATGTGCCATTATCATATTGAATATGCCAATAATATTTACCGTCTAATCTTTTGTGATAATTGCCTAATATAGTCCCTTCTCCATAAGCATAATGTACTACTCTATTGTCTATTTTAAATTCTTGTTCTATTATCATTTTATTCATCCTTTCTTATTATCAATCTTCATATTACCTGCACTACTAAATCTATATCCTTTTATATTTTTATCATCTTCCAATTCAATATAAATAAACCACCATCCATAATCTGTAAACCATCTAAAATTAAATTTACCAATTGAAAACCATAAAATATCTATGTCTTCCGAATATTTTTCTCTTTGTAAAAATTTAAAATTTTTAATCATAATTCCTTCTCCTTTCTTATCGGACACCATTTAGGACTCGTCTTCATATCTCTACCATAGACTCTTATCCACTCATTTATCTCATCTTTGTTAATTGCTGAAAATGTACAATAATGTGATCCTCTGAGAAATGAATTATGTTTATGGTGTTGACATTTATTACATTTTGGTACTTGATAATTCATTTTATCACCTGCTAATTCTACTAATTTTAATTTATATAAGTGATATATTCGACAAGTTGGATAAGAATACCTTTAATTAGATTAATCTCCACTATCATCATCCCAATGCCCGTTGTTCCAATCTTTTGCTATTGGATTTTCTTCATAATAATGATAATAACCGTTTAAGATATCACACAATTTACCTACAATAGAACATGGCGAGTAAAATCTACAAGAAATACATGTGTTTGACATCATAATGCCACCATTTTAATCCCTTGATAACTATTTTCACAATGTCTGAAACAAAATGAAAAATCTATGTTTTTATGTTCTTGTTTTAATTCTTCTAGTACAATTTTTGCTATCTCATGTTGAAAATCATGATTTACATTTGAACAAAAATCTACAAATGTAACACCTTTGCCCATACTTACATTGTACTTGAACTCTTTAAAACATAATTTCTTAAATTTCTTGACATCTCTTTTAATAATTTTTTCCTTCTTGACTTCTGCTTTTTGTTTAGTTAAATAAAAAAACATTTATGTAATCTCCTTTCTTATCTCTGATCCGCACAAAACCATATTGGAAAATCTTCTGTTTTACTACAACTTGGATTATCGCAGTTTTCGCAAGGACTCCAATAAGTATCTTCCTTAATTTGCAATTCTGCAAATCCATACCACATAATTAATTTTTCTTGTGTATTATCGATTCCTTTTTCTGAAAAGAATTCTTTTATTTCTTTTGTCAATTTATTGTTTTTCATTTTTAATCTCCTTTCCTTTATTGCATCAATCCTAAATACTGATGTAATAATTCTACAGCATTAGTTATAGTCCTTACTTTCCCAATATCATCCATTGATACACTTTTAGAATAATCTTTTCTAATTTCTAACAGATATATTATTGTTTCTTGAATTAATAATTCTGTTTCAGACATTTCGTTTATTCTCCTTTATAAGCTTAATTCCATCTCAGATAATAGACGATTGGCGTTTGTTAGGGTAGTATTAATAAACGTCTTACAACCACTTTCTGGACTGTCTGAGAGCATTTTGGTGAGATGTTCAACATATGTTGTTAGGGCAGAATGAATTAGATTTTTCTCTTCTTTGGATACTTCTAAAGTTGTTGTGATTTTCATATTTACATTCCTCCTAATAATCTTACTAAATCATTTTCTGCCCATTCTAATTTATTTTTTAATGAACCAATTTCTCTTTTCTTTTTACCAATTAATAATTCTTTAGATTCTTTAGTGTTTTTATTAACCCAATAACACCCTCCGCAAGAATATCCTCCACTATTTGTAGCTACATAATATAAATCTTCTTCATTGTATTCATTTGAATGAGAATCATGAATTTGCTTTACTTCACGAAAATCAAAAACAAATTTAAATTCATCAATATTTTCATCTGTGACTTGAATTCCTGCATCATTAAAATCGGTGTCTCTCATATATGCCTTACCATCATCGTATTTATAAACTTTAAAAGTCCAATTCTTACAATGATATGTAATAGGTGTGCGTCCAATGTAAAGACTATGATCTATAGTCACAGGTTCTTTCTTATATAGATAATTAGTATTTAATTTATCATAATTTTCTTTTGATAGTGTCATTTTGATTCCTTCTTTCTAAAATTATTATCATTTAAAATCGCAGTTTGAATGGAATTAATCTCTAATTTTAAAATCTACTATAGGTTTTCTATTTTTAGTTTTCTCTAGAAATTTTTTATTTTCAGTGTGAAGTTTGTACCATTCCCATAACTGAGAATAATTATTGTAAGCAGGATTTTCAATATTTGTTGATCTTCCTTTAATAAACATTTCCTCAAATTTTAACATAACTTTAACTCCTTCCCAATACAACTTCTTTCCTTATTTCTTCCCACCATTGTTCGCCTTGATATGGATATACAATCTCTTCTCCTTCCATGCTTTTATTGAAAACATCAGTTCCATTAGTAAACTCATAATCAATTTCAGTTTGTTTACCATCATTAAGAGGCCAATTACAATTACTGTCTAATCTATTGTCATTAAATTCTTTCATGAATTCATCCATTGCATTTCTTATTTCTTGCATTGATTGTCCTACGATTGTTAGATTTAATTTCATTTATTACTCATCCTCTCTATTTTAATAACTCATTAATCTGATCATTATAAGTTTTAAGTTCTTCCCATTCTACAACATCAACTAGAAACTCATATTTAGGATCATCATTAACTAATTTTACCTCAATCTTTTGTTTATTTAATATACAATCATAAACTGGCCCTGATACCCATTCAATTTCTTTATCAAGGTAAAATGTTCTTGTGAATAAATTACATTTAATGTGTATTGCAATAATTGATCTTACATTATTCTTAAAGAATACAAATGTTTCACATTTAATCATAATTACCACTTACTCCTTTCTATATAGTTTAATTACTTTCAGCATACCATTCTCCATAACAAAACCAATCTGCTATATTTGATATGTCATGTCCTCCTTCAACTAATTTATAATGTCCTGCCACTTTACGATATACATTTTCTCCTGCACAAATTTTGCTCATTGCTACAGAGGAAATAATTTTTACCAATTCATTTTTCTCTGCTTTTGTTGCTTTGTACGATCCACAACCTACAAATTCAAGAAAATAATAATCTTCTAAATTTATTTCCTCTGCATTTTCAATCATGGCTCCGCAAAAAGCACACCATTTAAATAAATCTAAGCCATTAATAGGTGTTGCCTCAAATATTTCTTTTATTTTTATCTTTTCATTTGGTTCGACATCATTAATCTTCCAAGTGTATATTAATGCTTTTTCTTTTTTATTTGATAGTTCATTTTTAATACTCATTTTATCATCCTTTCTTAATTCCCAGAAATGCTAAGTTTCATTTACTCATATTTAATTCTTTGTGCCAAGGATAAATATATTGAATGTGGTTAATTTCTTCTTCGGTTAATTTTCTTGCCTGAACAGTCGGAGCAGGAACATATACAACATATGGTCTACCACAACCTCCATCCTCTTTATAACATTCAACATATGACATTCCACTCTCGTTTAGATGAGTAGAACTAAATGTGTGTTTACCGCAATATGGGCATGGTTCTCCATCTACTTTCATAATAAATAACTCCCCTTCTTTTAATACTTCGAAATCAACATTTTAATCTATTTTTCTTTTATATTTATTCCAAATTTCAATTGCTTTTTTAGCTGAATTCCATTGCCATTTTGACTTAGGTGGAACAAATTTACAAACATTACATTGTATTCTTAATCCAAATCCATTTGAAGTAGTTTCACATATATTTTGGTATAAACCAACATTGATGCTGTTACATTTGGGACATTCTTTTGTTTCCAATTTTATCATCCTGTCTATAATTTTTATTTTTACTACTTGAAGCAAAATCTGTATGCTTATCATTAAGTCTATAGCAAATCTTACATAATTGATCATAAAACTTGCCATCACTTCCACTAACATTGCCGACAATAGTATATTCAATCTTAGATACAACTTTAGCATTTTCTTCAACAGTTATCTTACAGTGACCAAAACGATGTTGATATTTGCCATTGCCTAAATCAACTCTACAATATTTTGTAGCGTAAATCATTGCACTTACTCTACGAGATATTATTGGAGAAGTTAAGTTTTTACCACCATGAATTTTAGTTTGATATTCTTGGATGACTCGCTTTGGTAGGAAATATAATTGATACATTATGTAATTGCTCCTCTCTATAATTATTTTTGTATCTAATTAGATTCTAATTAAAATTGTATAATAAATCTTACTTTAATCTTCTGTCCCAATCTTTTTTAAAACATCGTTCGCAAACATAGATTTCTTTGCCTGAATCAAGAACTAAGCACCATTTAGACCATTCACCACATTTACATTTTAATGGGTATCCATCGCTTTTGAAATTATATTTCAGTATTTCTCACCTCCTTCTCTTAATCAAAGGTTTAATTCTAAATAAACGTCATCCAGTTCATCTTGAGTTATACCAATATATCTGAGCGTTTCTTTAGGCGAAGAATGGTTGAGAATGGACTGGATACGAGTTATGTCCACTCCAGCTTCATAAGCCATAAATCCGAAAGTTTTTCTAAGTGAATGTGTCGCAATTTGTCCTTTTATGTCGCAAGCTTTAGCTGCTTCATTTAATATGGTGTATGCTCTTTGTCTGCTTATGGAACCTTTACCTTCGGAGCCTTCAATTTTTCTAGAAGCAAATAGCATTATTTGATTACTTGGAATTGTGATAAGATATTCTTTTAATGCTTCGACTACATTTTGACTAAAAGGAAACGTCTTCGCCTTGCCAGTCTTTTTCTCTCGAATAGAAATCCGATCCTTAATTTTACCATCCTCGCTTACAACATCAGATACTTTCATTTTTAGCAAATCAGATATTCTTAGGCCGGAATTAATTCCTAATGTGAAAAGGGTATAATCTCTAAGTGAATGTGATTTTAGATATTGTTTCATTTGTTCAATTTTTGTTTTGTCGCGTATTGGTTGGACGAATTCCATAAGGCAGACTCATCTCCTTTTTGTGGTTTAAATCTTCACTGTATGCCCTGGATTGGACTTGTAAGCATTTGAATTGGTAGATTTTAGGTTAATATAAGTTGCTACTGTTAGAATGATTAGAACGGCAATTATGAGTATCTTTTTCATTTGTTTCAACTCCTCTATATTTAATTATTTTTACCTTTTACATTGTTTACATAAATTATCATAATATATTTTTGCATTCAATACCCATTTCCAAAGTTCTTTTACTTCTCCTTTAGAATCATTTATCTTTTGTTGAATGCTTTCTAAAGTTTCTTCTTTTAGCAACTCAATTAATTGTTTTTGAGCTTCTTTAAAATCCTCAAGGTTTTTATCTGCTTCATTCATTTAAATAACCTCCTTTGTAAAATAATTATTTTTCCATTGTTGATCATATGTAGGTGGTCGTTTAAAATATTCTCGGATAGCATCAATCCATTGTTTCAAAGCCATTAGTTTCCACATTCATTCTTTGTATAAATTACCAACATTTTCTCGACGATTCTAAATCTAATTTAGTCATAACTATTGACTTTATTTTAATTTTACCAAAATATATTTTAAGATTTACTTGGCGTGTATCAAATTTATAGTTTCCAATATGGTACATTCCCCATCAGTCAAGTATGTCTCCATGTTTGACTAAGGTAGCGTTGATTGAAGCGATATGTTTTTCTCTTGCTGGTGATGTCATTTTATATGCCTCCAATATAATTATTTCTTGATTTATCATATCACTAATCATAATGTATTTCAAGAGAATGTTTGGATTTATCTGACATAATTTCTACAACAACTTCAACATCTTTCGGTCTAAGTCCTATGGGAGAGAATTGAGCACAACCACCTTTCTCATAACATTGATCATCCTCTAGGTCTTTCATATAGTGGTATAAGCAGGATTTACAATTGCGGATTACTTTAATTTTTAATTGAATATAATTATCTTTCATAAGTAATTTTATTTGCTTTATAATCTTTTTCAGGATCTACATTATTTTGAAAATATCCTGTCCATCAACAATTCCTACATTCCAATTCATCTTTGCAGATATTATACAAATGATCTTCAAAATTCTTTCTTATTGTTCCTCTAATTTCAATATCTTCTTCTATATTAAATTCATTGTTTTGGCATATTGGGCATTGGATTTGATTACCTTTTACAATTGCTTTCATAATTAAATCTCTCCTTCTTTATGCTAAATTAATAAGTTCTAAAAGTAATTTATACATTTCAACTGCTTCTCCACAATTTAATTTTACATAATCACTGTCAGAATTTTCTACTTCATCTATATAATCATTTAAAAATTCCTTCGTTGCATTTATTTTTTCTGATTTATTCATTGAATCTGTTAAATAAAAATTCTTCAAAAGTTTACCTCCTTAATGTTTTGATGGTTTAAAATGCAATTTTTATGGGATATTGTGAACCCTGAAAGTGGTTTGTAGCTTGATTCTTAGTTTTTGGAATTATGGAAATTATCATAACTTTTAAGAAAATCACAGCCAATATCTGTAATTGTATATTCATCTATTCCAAATTGATCTTTTACTAAATTGCATTTTCTTAAATGATAAACAGATATATTTAGTTCTCTTTCTTCATCGAATCTAGGACAACTGGTAATATTAACTTTACATTCATGATTTATTCTTTTTAATAAATCGATTTCTTTTTCAGTAAGTTTAGATTCAATAGTTTTAGTTATTTTATTGCCTTCAAATTTATAATTAATATTCATAATTAATCTCTCCTTCTATAAATTAAAATCTAAACCATTAAACACAAACCAAGTCTCCAATAACCCTTCATGATTAACATTGATAAATATTTGATCCGATTTATCTAGAATTTCTCTAAGAAAATAATAAGTGTGTTCATTGTCTTCTCTAGATGGAATATTTAAACTATGCTTAGTTCTTATAATCATATGCATTTCAAAATTATTGTCTATGATTTTTACCACATCTTCACCGTAAAAATGATCAAACTTTTTCTTTGTTTTGTTTAGGAATTTTTCTACTTCTGATTTTTGTTTCAATTTTATTCCTCCTCGTCTAAATTAACTTCTTGGATAAAATTTTCCCATAAATGATTGAAGCAAAATCAAAACAAATAATATGATTAATCCACCACCATAAATTATTTTAAAATGATTAATAATAAATTCTTTCATTTTATCTCCTCCTCTTACTTTCTTAATTCATCTAAAGATTCCAACACAACAAGTTCTTCAATTTTAAAATCAGTCAGTTTTAAAACTTCTCTCATATTTTCCTTTGTTGCTCGAATAACTCTTTGTTCCCAATCCTTTAAGAATTTATCTGTGATAATATTTTTATCAGTAATTAATTCTCTGTGCCTTACTTTTTGTTCATTGAAAAAAGCAAAATGTGCTGTTGCTGTAATCTCATAAACAATAAACATAATTAAATCTCATCCTTCATCTATATAATTTACTTCATTGGTAAATCCCAATCTAATTTTTGGTCACAAAACGGACAATTCGAAATTTTTCCGTTTCCTACTGGTAATAACTCTTCGCAATTAGGACAATGAACTCTACCACGATCTCTTTTATATGTCCCATGATATAATTTTAATGCTTTTGGTATTTCTTTTTCATCCAATTTGTTTTTTATCCTCCTTTCAAATAAGTATTTTATCCTAAGTATCAAACCCTGTAACCCTACTCCCATAAGGGTTTCACTTTTGATGATTATGGATTAATTGATATTTTACCACTTGTTAAAACATTTAACCAATTACCCATCATTTCATGGCTGTTTTTAATTGATTCTTGCACTGAGTCATTAAATTGTTTTTCAATCCCCTGTAATCTTACTACTTCTTTTCTAAGGTATCTTAGTTCATTATACATATCCTCAATTTCTCCAATGAACCCAAATGTTAATGAATAATCTCTTTCTTCCATTTTACATCTTCCTCTCATTTAACATAATTTTAATTTCTTCAGGAATATCGTCTTTCTTATTCCAATATGCCTGACCAACTCGACATATTCCAATCAAAGAATTATGATCTCTACACATACTAGACCTTCTTTCATAAGCAGAACAACTATGTAGTCCTTGCTCATCAACAGTTAACCACTTACAAATATCTCCTTGCTCTTGGATATTTTCATTTATATAATCATTTAGACGATCTTCATTTATAGATTCTAGAAATTCAGGAGATAAGTTACTGGTTTCATATTTAGGTACAAAACATAAGTAACCTTTACAACAATAACCACATCTTAGACATTTAGACATTTATATTCCCTCGCTTTCTAAATATAACTCCATCTTACAATTCTATCTAAAGACATTTCTATCTCTAAAATAGTAGGAAACATAATGCATTTATCCTCTACAAATTTAGCACAACCTGTACTAAGAGTATTTCCAATTCCCCAACCATATTCTTTAAATTGAATTAATAGATCCCTATTGTTTTTTGGTTTCTTTTGTTCAAATTCATAAAATTTCATTGATAAACCTCCTAACTTTGAAATGAGTCTTTCTTGGGATTTAGAGAATCCTGTAACCCTACTGTAGTAAGAGTCTCTAATTATTCCAATTCAATTTTTGTCCGCAATCGCATATATCTAAGAAGGAATTGTGTCTATAATAACCATCTCCTGCACTTTCACTCAGCGCTTCATCACACGAAGGGCATCGAGCAGGATTCCATTTTCCCATTATTGGCTTCTTAGGTATTTGCTTCTCTAAAGCTTTTATTGCTAAATCTAATGCTTCTCTAAAAACAGTTGAATTATCTGGATAATTAAGAACAATTATCTTTTTCATTATTTGTACTGCAATTTTCTCATTCATAATAATTCCTTCTTTCAATAATTTAAAGTATTTAAAATTTACTTCTTTCCGGTAGTCTATTCTCTATGACTTCCTATTTCATAACAATCATTTTCAAATTGATTGTAGTCTAAAAGTGTAATATCATCTAACGTTATTTTAAGATCATCTTCCCAAGAATATTGTACATTAATTTTCTCTAATGCATCTTGTTTATCTTTAGCAAATATGATTCCAAAATACATACCTTGATAACTAGGAGTACAACTGATATTATATGAAAATAAATCCATATCTTTAATTGAAATTGGCAATGCTTCGAGATACTTACTATTTTCCTTTTTAAATTCTGTGTCAAATTCAACTTCTTCAGAAGAATCAATTTTCCCTTCATTTACAATCCATAAATTCCAACCTTTATAATCACAAACCTTTTCCCATAAACCCAAATCCATTATTTGTTTAACCGTCATTGTTACTAAGCTCATTTTATTCACCACTTTCTTTCTCTTCAAAATTGTTTTCAGTTCCACCATACTTAGAACACTCTTTGCAATTCCTACAAGGTTGGGTAGATACATCAAACCACATATATTTACATCTTGAACATACTCCTGTTGCTTCCACCATCTTAAATTCCTTCTTTCCTTAATTATCCCAAAAATACCTTTTTAAATTCTTTCAAAGTCAGTATACATTTCGCTGCATAGTGATACAGGATCTCTAGAAATAGTGTCACTCATAAGAGTATTATATACTAAGCAACCATTATCAAACTCAATTATCAGGTTTATTGGTGTGTTTATACCTTTCCATTTATATCCTTGACAAAGCATTTGTTCTTCGGATACTAATTTAACAATCTCCCATAATTTCATAATTTATCATCCTTTCCTATCCTTACAATTACGAATATTAGTGACAGTTCCATTCCTTAATGAACACCATCTATTGTTAATTCCTTTGTATTGAGAAGAAAATTTGCAACCTTTGCAAGCAATATTGATACTCAAATTATCACTTCCTTTTTAATTTAAAAATTGTACCTTTCTAAAAATCCCATCAACTATAAACTTCTACTTCTATCTCAATTTTATCAGATTTAACAATTAACATTTCTCTTTTAGAATTTATCGAAACTTCTGGATTTTCAATATTGAAATATTCGATTATTGATTTACTAATTTTTTGTAAACTTTCTAAATTGGAAAAATCAAAAACTTTTTTGATACTGATACAAAAAGAATTATCATAACAATATGTTGACACTCTATAGCAATTTAAATCTTTAATAATTTGTTCTGATAGTGCTTGTAATTTACTTAGTGCAAATTGAGAGTATTCGCTCATTTTAATTTCCTTCTTTCTTTTTTTGATACATTTTCCTATGTTGAATTTCCGCATCACTCCAATCTAGACAAGGATATTCATTAGCATAACCGTAATCAGGACATTCAGAACATGTATCTGCTCCACAAGGAGATTTAGTTAATGATTTAGTTAAATCAACGGCATCTTCTATTTGATTAATAGGATTAGTGGTTGATTTTTCTACAGGAAAAGGAAAATTCATTCTTAAACATTTTTTAGTTTCTACATCCCACGCTTGACATTGTTCTTCATGACACTCTCCAAAAGAAATTGTGACAGAATAACCACAAGTCAAATTACCAGTAGTTCCACTATTAGATTTAGTTTCGGAATTACATATAAATGGACATCTTTTTACCATTAGTATCACTCCTTTAATTTTTATATAGCATCAAATCTATCTTTGGAAGGTTTTAATCTCATCTAAATTGTCTTTAATAAATTGTGCTAGTTTAATTTTTAATTTCCAATCTTTTTCCTCTGCTAATTTATCAAAAACATATCTTTCAATTGGTGTAGTTGTAATAACATCAGGACTTACATTGAATTCATAAAAGATAACATGTTCTTCTCGATGACTAATACAATCATCAGCAATATACCAACCTCCAAAATGTTTTACAATTGGTTCAACAATTTGTTCTGCGTGACCCCATTTATTAACGCTAATCTCAGTAATTTCGTTATTTGCGCTATATCCATCTGTTTCTTCTCTATAATCATTACCGTAGTAAATATGAAGGGATCTAGTTTCGCCTAGATAATTTAAATTAATATAATGAGAGTCGGTTGAATTTTGTTCTAACTTGGCCTTTTGATCAAAATTGGTTACAACAAAATCAAAAACTTCTTTAGCAGTTACTTCTCTTTTTAAAGCTCCACATGTACTTACACCCATTTTAATAATCTCCTTTTAACTGTTCGCCCTTTGTCGAATCAGTTTATAATATTTTTTAAATTAATCTTTCCTTTGGTCTTTCGAGTATATTTCCAGTTCTATATATACTAGTATCCCAAGCATTATAGAATTCTTTTAACGTAAACCAAAATCCAGATTTACCAATAGTTTCTACTCCAAATTCTTGATTTTCTTCATCCCATTTTACGACTACTTCAATATAGTACCTTGCCATACGCAGAGTTGATTAAATTTGTTATCAACTTCAGTCTCGTTATGTTTAATGATTTTTTCAGTAATATCATATAATAATCCTTTATCAATTTTTTCCATTAATATAATCATCCTTTCATTTTATAATACTAAGAATTCTTATCACCTTATTTACAGAGATAAGCAATCCAATACTCACCATAATTGTTTTCGTTCCATTTCCAAGGCAAATCTAATTTCTTAGGTGATATTTTAGTACCAGAACTAATCTTCCGATATTCTTCAATAGATTCACACTTTTTGTTCACACTCAACCATTTTGGTAATGATTTAATTAAAATATGTTCATTGTTTAGATTTTTAAGTTCATTCAAAGATAATTCGATTTTCTTTCTAGATTCAATTGATTCAAATTCTGAGTTCATATTAATAATCATCCTTCCATTTTACGATAGCATGAATTCGGGAGTTTATTTAGTTTTACAATTTAACTCAATTTCTCCATCATGTTTTTCTTTACATTCTTTTCCGCAAACTCCGATATTGTCATTGGTAACTTCCATTCTATCATATGTGATATGTCTTCTTTTACATACTGGACATAAATCCTTATCGGTATATATCCCTTTCATGCTATCCTTCCCCCTCATTTCAATTACTTGTATTGATTTTGTTTTAAACCTGTATAATAACTAATTTTGCATATGCTTTATTGTCTACTTCTTCCCAACCATTTTTAATTTTCTTTAGTTTTTTATCTTGATATAAAACGACATCTCCCATTTTTATTCTTTTTCTTGCTCTATCTAAAACTTCTGTATCTTCTTTAGTTGTTCTCATTATTGATTGCATTCAATAAACTCCTTTCTTATTGGATATAAAATAGTATATTTATGTTAATTCAATAATAATAACAATTAACTTTTTGCTGTAATCAAAATCTCGATGTGTCACTTGATAATGTTTTTCATTGAGGCATACATATTCACCAGTTACGGGTAGTGGCATTCCAACCTCTAATATAAATTCTTCGATTAGAACCTTATCTATGGTGGCATAAAAAACTTTATTAAACATCAATTAAATCCTTCCTTTCATTTGTTTTAAGCATAAACAAATTCATATTCATTTTGATTAAAATGATAATTCATAGTTCCTACGCTCATGACCATATCTTGATTTTCTCCTAAGAAATTCCAAGTAATGACATAGCTGTTTCCGGCTTTAATTGCTGTATATATTACTTCTTGCATTCCTTTAGTTGTACTTTTAAATTTGAATTTATCTGGTAACTTAGTAATGACTATATTTTCCTTTGACTCGGCAAGATTATAATATCTTGTTGCCATTTCTCTTAGCAATCCATGTTCTACACTAATCATTAACACCATAGTATTTTGGTTTGGACTTTGCTCTTCAATTAAATTAACCATATCTCTTAGAATTCCATCTTTAAGAACTTGTGTTGCTTCATGTTCTTGAAACTCTTCAAAAGCTTCCTTTAATTTTTCATTAGAAAACATAGAGAACATTTTATCCATTGTCATAATAATTTCCTCCTTATTTCAATCTAAAAATTAACTTATCTCCATTATCCTCAACCATAATAATATCATCCTCTTGATTAACATATTGCCTTATTTCATCTAATATATCCTCAGTCGCCATGATATTGATATTTCCCCATTCTCTAGACCACATTTGATTTTTCTTGACAGTAAGAGTTAATTTCTTATCAGTCACAGGACTTTCTAACCATTCAAGTATTGATGTTGACTCGTTGCTCATGTCTTTCCATATTAACTTTTTCATTGTGTTTGCCTCCTTAAACTAAATTATCCTGTATTAAAACTTCTGAAAAATTAACATAAATGTTGTCAAATGTTATGTCTGAACCTTCTGTCAAATATGCACCACAATTTGTAGAAATATTTCTATAACATTTAGATACTTCCATTGGTTTTAATCCGCTTTTCCAATTGATATTTGCCTTTTCACATTCTTGTAAAAACATAGTTCTCTCATTTTCATTTGAACATTTAATTGAAACACCTTTTTCATTAATCTTTGTCCAATTTAACATAATATTTCCTCCTTCTATTCCTGTATCCCAAGAATCAATTAAACTGTTTAACAATCTTACTTGTTTAACAGTGTATAATTGCATCTCTCCAACTTTATTTCCACTAGGATCTTTATACTGAACTTTCAAATATCTTTCTCCATGTAAATCATCAATTTTGATAAAAATTTGTAGCCCCGTTTCAGTTTCTCCAGTATGAATCCAATCATTTGTATTGATCATTTTTACCACTCCTTTAAAATCTTTCTCTCAATTTGATTTTACCTTTTGAATCTTCATAATAGTTGATACTGCAATTTTCACAGATACAATGGTATTTATCTTTGAATACTATTTCTGGATATTTATCATCAAAACATTCTCTTCCACAATCTTGACATTTCATGATATTTTCCTCCTCATCTTTGAACTCAATAATTAACGAGCCAATTTTTTTAAACCTCTGAATATCATATATAAAATCAAACCACTAGGAATTGCTCCAACATACATCATTAGAATAAAAATTAGATACGAAACATATTGATTGGCAACATTAGTAAAAGCCAATATTAAGATTAAAGTAATAATACTAATCATCCAAGATATGAAAACAGGTTTAATTCTTCGTTCAAACTTTTGCAATTTGTGTTGAATTACTTGCTCTCTTATTTGAGCCATTTTTTCATTTAGAAGTTTATCATCAGTCATGACTCAACTATCCTTTCTACTCCATAAAATCTTCTACCTTAACACTTAAAGCATTTGCTAATTTAAGAATGACTTCAAAACTAATATTGCTTTTCTTCTGAACCTGTCGATATAGATAAATTGTCTGAACGCTTACTCCTACTTTATCAGCCAACATCTGATTACTTCGGTTGTATTGAGAGTTATCAATAATTCTGATTAAGTTTTTCTTGATGACCGAAGAATCTGTGCTGTTGAATTTTGTGATTAGATTTTCTAGATCCTTCTGCGTTATGAAGTTCATGGTTTAATATGTTCACCTACTTTCTGACTGGTTTGTTTTACCTCTTGGGTATATACTATCACAAAATATTTAGTAATACAATACTAAATGAGGTAAAATAAAAATATTATTTTTGTATTTATAATGGTTTTAATTCGCTTTTTATCGGAGGTTTAGAAAACCAACCAACGCACCAAAACAGCATTTAGTCACGTTGGTTGGAAACAAAGCAGAAGATTTTAAACTATATTTATTATGTATTTTTATTTTGCCGTGTTTGCAGTATACTCTTCTGTTTCAATTGTTTTGTATGCTTCAGAACATAATTCCCATTTATCATGTTTGTTAATGATGTCCAAATAATTTACTTTGCCCCTTAATGTGCTTTTTGCATACGGTTCTTTACCATCTGCTACTCTATCTTCATTAATTTTATCCCATTCATTTTTACATCTAGCATATACATCAAAACTTCCTAATTGTTTCATTTTAGCAAACAATGCATTATATGCTTTTGAAATTTCCCTTCCATAGTATTTATTTGCAAGAATTTTTATTTTATCATTAAAATTAGTTCTATTACAGACAAACATTTGTTGTCCCTTGATTAGCTCTGTATCTTTCTTGACACCAGACACATCACTTTCTAAACCTTCTATTTTACCTTGTAATAGTTTTAATTCTCTGGATTGCTTATATGTAGCTAAATCAGTTACTTTGGTCTTATATGCAAATTGCATGAGCATATCATTGGGATTTGCATCCAAAGTTTGTTTCAAGTTATATATTGCAATCTCATAATTTCTTTCTGTTTCATCTTCGATTAGCATTATATTATTTTCTGTTGAATCGAATTTACCTGTTCTTTGAATCTGAGAAATTATTGACTTTACTTTCTTTTTAAATTGTTTAGCATTGGGTAATTTTGAATTATAAATCAAGTCGAATACTCCATCTTCATTTATAAACTTAGTACCTCTTTGGCCTAGTGTAAGTTCATATGTATTGAGTTTTAACTTCAATACCATTTCGGTACTGAGTTTTTCTTTAGTAATTATATAGATATCTTCTTCTTCACAATGTCTTTCAATATCTCTATTTTGATTTGTATACCCTAATATTGAAACACATTGTATTCCATTAAGCAATACAGTTCCCTCAAACTCAAAATTTACATCTTCTTTTGTTAGGATTTCTAATTCTTGACCTTCAAAAATTGTTAATTCATTGCTCATGCTTATACATTACCATCCTTCTTATTTTTATTTATTTATTTTATTATGTATTTAGAAGTATAATTAACTCTAACACCTTACAATCATGTATATCATCACATCCTTAAATTATATTACAATGCCTTAAAAGCATTCTTTCAAACTATTATAAAATCTCCATTATCACCTAATCTAATTTCTTTTCCACTAATTTCATGAATTAATTTATCAAATTGCTCTTTAGATAAACAATGTTCTTCAACCCATTCTGTCTCAATTGCCGGATAACTGTCAAATTCGATAAGATCGTAACCTTCATCATATTCATATTTATCCTCACACCATGCATGAGTTTCATCACCATAGATGCAAAATGTTTTGTTGGCACAATTGTTTTTGAAGAATAATGGGAGTATAAATCTAGCAGAACTGGCCTTACCCATATAATAAACTGTTTTATCTTCTATGACTGCAACTGAATAATAATTACTCATTTCTTATTTTTCATCTCTTTCATATTCAACTTTTAAAACTGCTGATAAACACCACTCAGCACAATATGGGAATTGTTTACTTGGGCAAGACATAGATGTGCATACTTTTGAGATATTTTTGATTTTCTTTTCCATTTTAATCATTCTCCTTCAAATAATTAATAATTGTTTCTGTACTTAATTCTCTTAATACAGTTAACAAATTTGAATCATATAGTAAGAGACCTCTATCATTACATTCTTTTACAAGTAGGTCAATTAATTTGTTTTTCTCCATTGTTTGAAATTTCCTCCTTTATAATTTATTTTTTAAATAAAATAAAAGTATTATTTTAAGTTATTATTCATCTTCATTCCAAACTTCAATAAATGATAAGGCATCTTTAAACCCTTTAGCATAATCGTCATTGGTATTATTGAGATTCTTGTTAAGAATATTAATAATCTCCGATAATGTGGACTTAATATCCCCTTTAAATTCTACATAACTACAGTTACCAAATCCAGAACATCTGTCAATAAATCTATTATGCTTATCCCTATCTGCATATTCACAAGTAAAACAATCATTCATAATTATTTCCTCCTTTATTTAACTTCAAGTATTATTAATTCATAGGTGTTTGTATATCCCTTTTTACTCCCATTGTATATCCAATTAAAATAACTATGTTTACTAAAGTATACACCGTAAATATAATAAGATGAATATAACCATGATATCCAAATACCTGATGAACAAATTGATACATAGAAAACATAAACAAACTAACACCTAAATACAAAACAATAATCATTGCGTAAAATGTTTTCATTTTAAAATCCTCCTTCAAAATACTTTTTATAATAGGTTTATAAATTTAAGCCTTATCTATATATCTTGCAGTTTCTAAAACTAAGTTATGAATATTGTCTAGTGTGTTTAATACTGTGATCCTAACATTTTCATCTTTAGCATCTTTCCAAATATCTTTCCATTTGTCAATGTTACAATCAATATAGGCAATCTGATTAAGTATTTTTTGTTTTCTTACTAAACCAAACATAGTTATCTCCCCTTTCTTAAATCCCTGCAAATCGTCATTTTCTGGTATAATTATTATTTAGTGCATATAATCTATAATCTGATTTCGGTATTTTATAATACAATATATCATTTTCTTCTTGCAAACATCCACCTCTATTTACAGCATATTCTTGTATAGCTTCATTTTCAGAATTTGCTTGAATAATATCGACCGCTTTTGTAGTATTTTCAAAACAAATTAGAAAAAATTCTTGCATGTTTTAAATCTCCTTTCCCTTAAACATATTTACATTGATATTCCCAAAATCCCCAATTATCTAAATGTCCAAATCCCCTTGATAAAGTATCTGAGATATCAGTAGAATATTTTACTTTGATGTTATTGATTATAATGCACTCCTCTTGCTGTTCTGATGACATAGAATTCCACTCTTCAACACTGATATTATATACAGGTAAATCATCATCAAATTCTAGTTCCAATTCGTAATTTTCATGTCCAAACATATTATATATTCTCCTCCTTTGAATTTGATTACTGAGCATTATAAAGTAACACCTTGCCACAAACTGGACATCTTGTTCCAATTTCATTTTCCATTTCATAGATTCTTATTACCATTGGATATTCATTAGACTTATAATCGCATTCCATATTTGAACATGTATACCATTGTTTCATGTTTTTCACTCCTTAGTTTAATTATAGCAATTAATAATTGAATTGCAGTTATTTATGCAATTTTCCTTTGAGTTGCATGTTTCGAGGTATTAACCAAAAGGACATTCATCTGTAGTTTTAATCTGTTTAGAAAATGATAAATTATGATTAAGAGAACATTTAAAATCTGAATTATATCGACAATAATCAACCAAGCAATGTTTTTCTTCTTTTATTTGACTCAATGCTTTTGAAGCAATGTATATACATTCTTCAAAACAGTCGTAATCACTTTTGCCTGTCATATCAAAAACATCACATGCATTTGATATTTTTTCTAATGCCTCTTTCATGATTTTGAACTTATCCATTATGTATTCTCCTTTCAACGTCTATTGTATTTCAATTGATAATTCAAAAACTCATCTGCTTCATTTTTGAATTTAATATCTTTTGCATAATGTTTAGCAAAGTTAACACAGTGTATCATTATCATATCTCTGAATTTTTCTTTATCTTTTAAACTTGACATTGGTATACAATTTACCATATCAACAGAATGATTATAGAATTCTCTAAATGTGTTCATTATAATTCACTCCAATCACTCTTATATTTTGGTATCCAATAATGCCTGTTGAACTCTGCCGTACAAGCTCTAAGTCCATTATGATTTCCTGAATAATCATTTTCAAGATACAGCATAAACTCTGTTACCCATTTGATACGAGTTTCAGAAGTTGGATATAAATTAGGCATATATGATAATATACCGTCAATTCTAAGTCTTTTCACTTGCTCTATTGCTTCATATTTTGATAGTTTATAACTCATTTTAATCATTTCCTTTCTATCCCTTAAAGTACCAGTTTCCTAGTATCCCCAATGTTCAAGTTCTTTTCTAAGTCTTTCATTTTCAACCTCAACAACAAAGGTTTTTCTTTCATTTTCGTTCTTGTTTAGTAAATGCTCATAATCTGCGGTAGCTTGTTTAAACGCATTTAAATCAAAGCCATAGGTAAAACCTTTGTTAGATGTAAGGAATAAATGAAAACCTCCATTAGAGGATTTGGAAATATTCATTTCTCCATTATGTTCTTTTAGAATCATAGACCTTTGTAGTCCAATGTAATCATTCAATCTTCCATAAATTCTTCTTACGTTTGACATATGTATTCCTCCAAATATTTATTTTACTATTTAAATTATATCACAAATAAATATATAGTCAATAAGAATAATAAAAAGACAGAGAATTTATTTTTATTCTCTGTCTTAAAAGGATCAATAGTTATTTTATTCAGTTGCTTCCCACTCATCAATAAGTTGAATAGCAAAATTAAAACCGTTCTTATAGGTATTATCCATTTTAGATGTAGAAATATTTCTTTGAATATCTTCAAGATATTGTTTAAGAGTTGGTTTAATATTTCCCTCAAATTTAGAATAACTACAATTACTAAAACCAGAACATCTATCTTCAAACCTATTGTGTATATCTCTTTTTGCAAATTCACATGTAAAACAATCATTCACAATAATTATCCTTCTTTCTACTCAAATTTAACTACATAATCATTGATCATTGATTACCACTAATCACTCACATATGCTGAATTGCCACAAGTACAGATAAAACCAAAACTAATATCATTTCTTCTAAAAGAAACTTGAATATTTTTATCGTCATAGCACTCAGGAGTTAACTCTTGTTGAAAAATAATTTCATTGCCACATTCATTACATAACATTTTAAAACCCTTACCCATAATTATATCATCTTTAAGTTTGTTGTAATTCATAATCAATCATCCTTTCATCTTATTATAATCCAAAACTCTTCATAATTTCTTTTTTCTTTTGTTCGATTCTCAATTTTTCTAATCTTTCGTTCATACTACCATCTATGCAATAGCTTAATTCATAAATTTTACCATCTTCGTCCCTGTAATATTTGACCTTTTCAAAATTAACTCCTTTAAACAACCCATATGTTGGACATAGACTGCTGTATTCCTTAAAGGTTAAATCTTCTTTATTAACCCATCCGGTTATGCTCATATTATATCATACCTCCTAATTTATAATTATGCTTCTCTTCCCATTCTCTCACAGCATCAGTAATTTCCTGTTCTGTAGCAAGACTAATTTGATCTGTTCCAAATATTCTAACAGGATCGAATGCCTTTCTTGGTTCATGATCCATTAATAATGTTACTTCATACGCACCAAAAGGAGTTTTAGAAGCAATATATGCTAGTTCATCTTTACTACTAATCTCTTTGCATGTAATCATAACTTTGTCATTTTCTTTATACATTTTAATTAACCTTCTTTCTTCTCAAATTTAATAACATAACCATCACATTCTCTGCATTCATCACATTCAAAACACGTTTTTCCAAAACAACAATCATGACAAGTTATAAATTTAAGGTTAGGATTTGTTATTGAGTTGTTTTTACACTCACTACATGTCATATTAATCGTTTCTTCCACTTCGCTTATCCAAGCTGAATCATATGTTTGCCCATTAATTACGACCACTACCCAGTCATCTTCTAATTCTCCTGGTCTTGCTTTCTTAATAAAAGCATCATCAATTTCTGTAAATGTATCAAAACCTTTAAGACCATTCATTTTTACTTTACATCCCTTTTTAAGAACACCAATTTCTAATAATTTTAAAGATTCTGCACTTCTCATATTAATCATTTCCCTTTCTTAAAAAATCACAATCAATCCTACATTGTGGAATCACTATATGATGAACTATGCCTAATTGAATTAAATCATCTGGTAAAAACATAATAACTTTTCTATAAGCATCGTGTTCTCCATATGCTTCAACATTAAATCCAAGACTGCCACCAGAAGGTAATTCTAGAGCAACAAAATAATTATTCATATTAAAATTCTCCTTTCTATTTTTAAATAATATTTGTTGCTTCTTGCAACTCTCTCCACAATATATTTAAAGCTTCCTTTTCTAATAGACCACATTTCTGTGAGAAAGACATATAATCATAAACCGCATTAAAAGCTTCATATTCATCCATTCCTTGTGCCACATTAATTCTTGCTTTCTCAATTTTGTTTCTTATTTCGGAGATACATGTTGTAGTGTCCATTTTTAATCACTCCTTATTATTTATAATAATTTCAATTAAATGTTACAATTTATCGGATATGATGTCTTTGTATGGTGGATTTACTTCTATTTAAGGTTTAATTTGTCCACCACACAAGGACATTTATTTAAATATGACAATCTACAACTGTTAAAGTCCATTCTGGATCAGAGTTATTAATAAACTTTTCTTTAAAACTAATGATCCAATTATTTGCTTCTTCACTAGATTCAGAACTAAAACCAAACCAACCCATATCACCTTTTGAATGCCATATACCATCTGGAGTAATTACTGCATATGTGCCAAATTCGGCAGTTAATTGTGCATATTGTTCTTTATTTTTGTATCTACTACTATAGTACTCTGGTTTGTAGAAACACCACCCAACTATATCTTCCTCTTCTTTGTTTTTAGGCGTATCTCCTTCAACAATTAATTCCCAAAATCTAATAGCTTTGTTATATTCATTAGCATCTAAAGAAAAATCAATATCTTTAATTTTTGCAGAATTTACTTTTTTCACTGGACTTTCCATCATACCTATATACATTTTTACTTCATCTATGATCTTTTGTTCTACGCCTTTGTATTTATTAATAATTGAATCGAACTTGTCTTTATCATTTTTATACCAATTAACAAAATTCAAAAATTCATTTTGATTAAATCCAAGAGTATTGAATGTATTATTGCTCGTTAAATATAATTTAGATTTTAACTTTAGCAATCCAGACCATCTTCCACCTTCTTGATACCAATCCCATTTAGCATTAGGATTTTCCCAATTTCCATATTTACCTGTCTTTTCGTCTTTTTCATAACCACAATAATCTTGGATAAATTCATCAAAGGTTTTATATCTTTCATTGTGTTTTACATATACTATTTCATATCCTTTGTTTTCAGGGATTTCGTGAGTATCCAAACCAGTACCAATAGTCTTTGGTTTTCTAAATTTATCATCCCATTTATACAATAATTCACCTTCATGAGTTTTAACCATTTCATTACCATCATTTTCATACTCTTTTAGATATTCCTCAGTAACATCATTAAACTCCATATATTCTTCTGGGCAATTTCCCATATTATTTTCTTGATATGGAGCTAATAATTCCTCAACAGTTTTGTTTCCATCAGTAAATACAGCAACAGTAAAATGACTCATTATAAATTCCTTCTTTCTTTCTTTTTTAATTAAACTTAATAATAACTTATCCTTTATCTCCATAATTAATTCAGGCATATTTGCATAGATTCTCCGTTATTTTCTTAAAACTTTCAAAATCATTTCTCTGTCTTTCATCAAAGAAAAATGTATAACCGTTAATTCCCTTACTATATTTTTCTCTTTGACTAACATTTGTCCACTCAATAATATCTGTACCACCAAAACAAAAAGCTAATTCCGCCATTGGTTGCCTGTCATTTTCATAGAAAAGTCTAATTGCTGTTACTATCCCATGTTTTTCAGGGGTGTAATTTTCCATTTTACTCATCCTTTCAAATTCAATTAATTTACAATGCTCTTTAGTATAATCGGAATCTTCGTCACAAATCCAATGATCACAAGGCCATGCAGGATGTCTTTGCCATAATGCATCGTCAGAAGCAATAAGAGTTTTACCTTCGTAATATCCACTAATAACTTTATATTCTTTTATATTTTTTGACATGTAATCAAACTTCCTTTCACATACCATAAATTCTGCCTTTCTTGGGATTATTTCAAACAATTTAACTCAAATTGTAGGCTCTCTAAAGCATCATCTATAACAGTTTCTGACCATCCAATAGATTTAAAGAATTTTGCTAGACTTTTACCAACAAACTCAACTTGATTGGACGGAGCTTCTTCATTATAAAACATATGCTTATCTCCATTATAATCCACAAATTCAATCTTGATGCTGTTCTTGATTTTTTCATCGTTGCTCATTATGTATCACTCCTTTATTTAATTCCTTTAATCACATTCCAGTTACTTAAAAGTTTATCCAGTTCAACATCGTTGAAATACTCTGATTCTACTGGCCCGAAACCATAACTTACTGGATTGTCAAACTTAACTTTGTAATCCCAATTTGGATTAAATTCTGAATTTGCTTCCTTAGAATCTATGATTACACCTGTAACATCTGAATATGGATTTATGAATACTTTATCACCAATTTTTCTTTTTAACATTATGTACTCCTTCTTTCTAATATTTTATTTCTTACTTACATTATATATCCATTAGTATAAAAATACAATACCATCAACAAATTTATTTTTAATTTTTGTAAATAGTATTGTATTTTAGGATTTTTAGATTATTGATCTATTCATTCCAGTCTTGACATTTGTTTTCTATGAAAATAGGGAATAAATTATTACCTTTGTTACAAGATGTTTCTTCAATTCTGTCACAAATTAAGTGTAAACAAGTCCAACAATCGTGTTTCATAATTTTTAACCTCCTAAAATTTATTATATGTTTACCATACAGTCGGAGCAATGGAATTTTTCATGCTTTGAAACTGCCCAACCTAACCACTGTTATTGTTATAGTGGTTAGGGTTTTAATTAATTGGTGATTGCTTATTCTTTTTTAATAATATATTCTACTAAATAATATTGTACATTGTCTAATTGAGTTTTTATTGGTTCTTCTGATATTGCGACCAATTCAGGATTTTCAAAATGTTTACCATATCTAATAAGTTGTGGATTTGGGTTATTCTTAGATTTTTTAATTTCAATGATTACTTTATGTTTAGTTAATTTATTTTCAGCTAAAATGTCTATAAAGTTTTCATTATTAATATGGTATTCTGATTTTATGAATTTGTAATTAAAAAATATTTCATTAAAATTTTCTATAATATACTCTTTTATTTTTCTTTCAGGATAGTCAACTTCCATCTTTTTTAGATCAACATAATCTTGAAATACATCTTGGGCAAAATAATGATATTTATTATCACCACTATTTTCATATAATACTTTTAGAAAATTATAAACATGCCTCACCGTTGGAGAATTTAATAATATTGAACGATTATACCTAATATTTTGAACCAGTGAATAAACGTATTCAAAAGTTGTTGTATTAATACCAACTTTCATATCATCTTCCATTTGTTTTAACATTATATCGAATACTTCTTTGTTAATTATTTCTTCATTCTTAGGAATATTTATAATTCCGTCAACTCGACTTGATTTTTTAATTGATTTTAAAACCATATGTATATTCTCCTTCTTTTCTTTATTTATTATCATTTAATCAATATTTACAATCAAATTGCATCACATCCTTTAATTTATTAAATACAAATTCCACCAAATAAAAATAACATTTTAATTGACTAAGTAAGATTTCATATACAATTCATGATCAAAATCAATAAGAGAATAGCAATCTATGCGTAATTCTTGAATTTGTTTCATGGATAAAGGAGTTACTGATTCGCCCATAAGTAAATATATTCTACCATCTTTTCCTTGATAAATATTGAAATATCCTTTAATCATTCCATCACTTGTTTTATAAGTAAATTGATTGTCTTTTGGTATTTTCATAATATATTCCTCCTAATAATTTTTATTAAAAAGTCCATGCAATAAATATGGTCGGCTGTTATACAAATATTGACAAATATATAATTACACTAATTTATGCTTCAACAAAAACTTAATTTGCTTATCTGTTAAAGCATCAACATCTAAATCTATAATCCTTTCATCGCTTCCAATTTTAAACCAACCTAAAACCTCTAATAATCTTTCTGCACACCAAGGATGAGTATTAGTCAAAGGATCAATAATATTAAAACTAATCTCATTCCAATCTGCAATTTCTTCAGCCTTTTTATAATGAGATAGTAAATTGAAAGTGCTGTAGAATTTACCTTCTGGAGATAACCATCCGTTCATTGATTCACTCTCCTTTAGATTTAATTTAGCAACCAATGCTATGATATAATCCCACAAACCCATATGCCCTGCTGTTATAAGTTATTTCTGTTATGTAGTCTATGGGATTAAATCGTTAGCACAGATTATTTAGATCAATTTAAAACCTATTGAAAAATGTTCTGTACCTGCTTCACAATCTCCTTCAGGAATAACACTCATTACATCAGGATCAAAAGTTAAGTCATAATCTTCAGCATCAAGTAATAAGTTAATTACATTGCCTGTTACATTGTCTCGAATAGCATCTCCAACTTGAACAGAAAATCCATTCTTCCATGTTGCATAATATCCAAATTCATAAGCATGTACTGAAATCTCTACAGGTTTATTTTGATTTTGATTTTTCTTTAACCAATTATAAAACTTATCATGATTTGTCATTTATAATCACTCCTTTCGCTACCATCCAATGTAATATCCTAAAAGGTATACCTAGACTATCACAGTTTACATGAGTAGTCTAGGTGTTACAATTAATATTATTTTGCTACTTCATGTATTGATATTTCATCTAGAATCCCTCCTTCTATATCTTTAATTATTTCTTTCTTTTTAACTTTAACTTCAATACATTTTGTCATGTTTCTTTTTTCATCTACTAACCATAATTGCCAATGGAATTTATTATCATTCTCATTTTTCTTTTTAACAATTCTATAAGGCTGTTTTTCTTCTACATAATCCTTATATCCTTCTGTAGTCCATCTAATTATCTTATTATGTCTTGACTTCGTATAATTTTGATTAGATTTATTATACCAATCATCAAATAATTTATCGTGTTTTGTGCTATTACATAATCTACAGGAAGGAACACAATTAGATAGACCATTTGATCCATTATGGTCTTTATGCTCTCTATGTAAATCTTGACCTACTATCTCTTTATGTAATTCTAATGGCATTCCACAATAAGCACACTTATAATTAAAATATTTTTTACATGCTTCCCATTCTTTTTCTGATATATCATGTTGATGTTGTTTTCCTTTTTCATGCCAATAAGTATTAAAGTATTGTTTACCTCCTTCGGATTGTTGCCACAATTTAATATAATTTTTAGCATATTCACGATTATCTACCATCCACTGTCTACTTCTTTCATTCATAATTTCTTTATTGTTATCTCTTCCGCGATATTGTCTATCATATTCAGAATATCTTTCTTTATTATTGCTTTTGTTAATTATTGCATTCTTTTTAACACACTCTTTACATTGTGGATGAAGTCCATCATTTTTACTACTTTTCCATTTGTAAAAGTTATCTAGGTTCATTATTTTCCATGTCTTACAATTATTACAATACTTTTCTTCTACTCCATCATTATTTATTCTATGAACTAAATTATAACTTATTTGTTTGCGTTCTTCTCTTGTCATTCTTTTTTATTTATACCTTCTTTCTTTTTATTTATTTTGTTATTTATAGACCTAAATTTCTTCTCCTTTCTTATTTATTAGCCCATTACAAGGACTTTAGCATAAATACCTGCAACCATTTTGAGTGTTCTGTTATTGCTAAAATGGCGTAGATATCAACGCTAAAGGACTTATATAGTATCCTTTAATAATTCCTCTAATTGATTTGTCTGCTCTTTCTGATCCTTTAGTCTATAATATTCTTCTTTCAGTAATACCAAATAACCTACAACAAATTGTTCTGATCGTTTTTGCATCCTAATCAAATATTCCTTTGCACTTTGATGTTGAAAGAATGTTCTGCTATCTAATACCCAACAAAACTTTTGACTGAAAAAATCATTTTTATATTCATCTTGCATCATGTTAAAACCTCCTAGTAATTTATTCAAATAATCTCTGAATATCAGAACTCAAACTGTTATAGCATAAATGCCATTTACAAGATTATACCATACTAAATTGATTGCATCGAGTTTTCTTAACTTGCTCTGATGTAAAGAGTCCAGTTAATACTTTCCTTCTGTTCTCACCTTTATTCCAGAGATAAACCATAATGAACGCCTTCTGGTCTCTTGTGATCATATATCCTTTTGATTTCCACTGAATATAGGATAATAAATTATCTCCAGTATAAGTAAATCCTTTTTGACTTGCTTCTCTAAGAATGATATCATAATTAGATTTTAATACATTTATGTTTGACATAGTAGTTGGGCGACCTCCTTAATGCTTTTGTTATAGTTAAAACGACTAATACATTCTAACCAATGTATTTTAAAATTGCATTGCATGAGCGAGCGTATGAATGACAATTGTTATAATTATTTTACGCTTTATGCAATGCCTATTAAATTACACAAATTATGCTGCTACCTTGGATTTCTTTGATTTCTTTTCCTTCTTAACTTTACTGGAAGCAACAATAACCACATCAGATAACTTCATAATCTTAGTGACTGTCCGGTTATTCCATAGTGTTAGTCTCACTTCAGCATATGGAACAGGTTCAAGGTCTGAATAATAAGCAATATTTATAATTTCTCCTTTGAAGAATCTATACACTAATTTTTTACCTAGATATAAGGAATTAAGAATTGAAGCATTCAGGGTTAAGTTTTGAGAGTTCTCAAACTTTTGCATTGGAATTCCTTCTTTCATAATTTATTTTTGGATTTATTTTTTAATATAGCATATGTAAGATTATTTAGAAATATGAGCGATAAGCTTTTCGAAGTTTTCAAAAGTGAATGGAATTTGATGAGTATCACAGATTACTTTGAATTCTTGGAGTAATTTTAATTTGCTCATTGATGCGTTCCTCCTTTATTTATTTTAAGGTTTTAATACTTTCCTGAACGCTCATAGTCGTGGTGTTATAATGTGTTGGCTGTTATGGCTGATATGAGAGTTCAGAAGGGTTTAGAAGGGCTTTGATTGCCCTAAGATTCAATGCTTTCATACCTTAAATCTTTATCCTTGATAAATTCGACTACCCTATCAACTAAATTTTCAAGATCATGCCCTTCATAATCCTTATTAGAATTGAAGTTAATTTGCTCTGTAAAAGGTTCAATATATTTTTCCACTATCCTTTCAAATTCAAAAATTGAATCACCATCGTTATATTTACGATAATAAACTTTTGAAATTGCAACAAATAAATTCATATAATCGTTAGTTGTATATCCATAGTCCGGCATTAAATCATTAAGTTTATCTATCTCCTCTTGAAATTTTCCAGTTTCACACCAATAAGATTTTTTAATATCAAATTCCATTAAATACAACTCCCTTAATTTTATTTAGGATTTCAATATCCTTTAAACGCTCCAACCTATGTAAGTGTGCTGTTATGATTATTATACAGATTTGGAGGTTTTAAAGGGCACTGACTGCCCTAATAATTAAAACACATTTGAGTAGCTAATTCACTAACAACTTCGCTTGACATTTCAATTCTGTCCTCTTCAAGATATTTCCAAGCATAATATAAATCTTGTTTTGATAAGTTTATAATCCCCTCTACAGTTCTAGTATTTTCTACAATCCATTCAAACATTTTTAAAACTCCTTTCTAATTTAAAATACTTCGAAATTCGTATTTCGTGGGATTTACATTTTAACCATACGCCTAAAAAATGTAGCTGCCTGACTATTGGCTCCATCATATTTGTGCGCTAATGTGCCGATTAAGCAAGAATCTAGAGAATGATATGACCTAGCAATATTCTTGTAATCCATATAAGTATGGAACATAATAGTTGTTTTTTCTTCGTTTCTAAGGTCATATCCATTAATATACTCAAAAATAACATATTCACCAATGTTATGAACTTTGATAATTTCTCCCCATGGGAACTCTTGTTTGAGATATTCAATCTTTTCATCGTGGGAAGTTTCTTGAATATTTTCTTCAGTTGCTTCAGTTAGGTCTGAGCAATAATAATTGCCATACTTGACAGGATGAAAATAAAATTTACCATCTTCTGTGACTAATTCCCCTAATTGGTCATTATGCTTGACAATTGCACCATACTTTAATTCTAACATTATGTATTCCTCCTTAATTCTTCCTCTTTAGTCTATCACATCTTTATACCTTGATAAACTCCAAACACCTGCAACCTATTGTTATGGTCTGTTATATAGATTGCAGGTGCTTAGGCATTACCAAAATAATTATTTGTTGCTTCAAGTCCATGACTTATTGTATCATATCATCACAGACTTGAAAACGTCAGATAGAGTAAATTTGAAAATAATTATTTAATAACTCAAAGACTTCAACCTTTTATTAATCAATTGAAGTTCACCAGTAAAAAAACTTTATTTGTCCTTGATTGTTATTTTCCGTATGGAATTTAATAGCGTTTTTGGTGTATGGGATTCTATTAGTTAAACCTTGTTTAGATGCTCCCATAACTGAGTTATAAGCAGTAGAACCTTTATAATCATAGTCAATATACATAATCTAACCACCTTTTAAAATATTGAAGGGTATTTTATAGGAATACCATCGAACCCTATAGGGCTTGCTGTTATTGGTTATACAGCAAAATAATTATATGTACCTGACACAATTAGGATGACAACCAATATAATTATTTCCATTTTCTACTACATTAATTCGCTCGAAGTCTTCTCCAACGTCTCCGGCTGAAGTCCCTGTTATAATTCCATTGATCCATTCTGATTCTTTAGTTTTTGAATTATGGATTAATACTTGACATTTTGATTCCTTAACATATACAAGTTCAACCCATTTTTGAGGTGCATATTGGCCTAGTAATTCATAACCTAACCATGCAGGGATATTTTCTTTCCTTTCTTCTAGATTCAATTCTTTAGCGACCTGTTCAGCTTTAGCAGTCCATACCCAAACGCCATCAGTTTTTATATTCATAGTTAACACGCTCCTTTTAAATTAATTCGACGCAAGGTAGCAGACAATCTGTTATATAATTTTGCTACCTTATGACCAATAAACTTAAAATCAGATAATTTTAAACATATCATCAAATACCCATAATTTTTTGCACATTTCTTTCCTTGGTAATTGGTAAAATTCGATTTGATACATAGAAATAATTTTTCCTGCAGGCTCTGTGTTATTGTTATGTTCTGGATTTCGTTTAATTTCTTCCTCTTCTTGATAATTGACAATAGTACCATTTAAGTTAAAATAATCATCACTTAAATTTTCGTGTGGAATAATTTTAACTTTTTTACCTATTAACATGTTAATCACTCCTTTTAGTTTATACATTGCAAATGACATTCGATAATTGAATTCTGAGCATCACAGAAACCCATACCATATTTATTTAATTTGTTGCAAATGTCCTCAAAGTCTGTAGTATTGACTCTCCCTGCTCGCTTAATTCTTTCCATTCCTAGCTTAATATAACCTATTCTTTCCGATTCTTTTTGCTTCTTATAGCCTATCTCATCCCCTAGATAATTATTTTTTTTAAGAGATTTTAAACACTCATCAACTGATTTATACCCCATTTGAAAAACTGTGGTAGTATACGGATTGCCGAAAGGAAACCCAATACTTTTATTAGTATTATATTGGGTGAATTCTCCTGTTTCAGTATCAATAATTTTTACCTCATTCCAACTATTGTTTTTACAATCTTTTACAAATGCTTTAACTGTCATAATAATAAACCTCCTAGAATTTTATTAGAGCTTAAATGCTCTCCGTACCGCACTATATTATATTTGGATTTAACACAGTATAGCGCGGTACAGAGAATAATTAAACTGGTATTTGTGAATTGTTATGCAGATAATGTGATTTTAGCATTTGATAATTTGATAAAATTAATTACATTTTCCAAGTCTTCAGCACTAAAACCCATTGTACAAAAACCTTGTCTAGCAGACAACTCAAGACTATTAATGATTCCATTTTGATCCCATCTAATACTGAAATAATAAGTATAATTCGGGAAACCCTGCTGTTCTCGCTCTGTTCTGTCTTTAATCCATTTATCAATGACAGGTAAATCTTTGACAAAATCATAATTGATTTTATATTGGCCTAATCTCCGATCACTATAATCCTGCATAGGTTTAACTCCGTCTAAGATAGAAATATTTATTTCTATCTGTTTAAATGGTATGTAACCTTCTCGACTGCAATCACAGAGAGGTTCTTCAGTATCATGGACATGTAAACCTTTGTTAATTATTTCTATGTCATTAAATGAGCAATTAAGATTTTTATTGACAAAATTGAGTATTGATGATTTGTTATACTCAAAATGGATATTCCGAATATGTGACAATGCTCCAGAAGAATTTCTTTTTGAGTCCCATTTAGAATCATCATAAAAAACATGGTCAATGTGTGAAGCATAATTCAAACCTTTTGCATATGTTGGAATGTGTTTACCTGAAAATTGAGTGCCACCCAATTCTAGATAAATAAGTCTACCTTCAATATTACGAATACGAGTTCTGATTCTGCAATTTCCTACGCCAGACTTGGTACTAACTTCTGCTCCGTCCCATCCTGCACCCTCGAATACTAATGTTTTAGTTGATAATGTTTTAGTCATTTCAAAAACCTCTTTCTTAATATATTTGGTCATCGTCAGTAAGGGCTTAACCCTTGGACTAGTACAACTAATTTGTTATACTAGTTTCGACCTTTATTCAAATGCTCCCATAGGTTTTAAATGTCTTTCCATGATTTCTTGAGCCTTTTTGTGTGCTCGCTCAACTTCTCCGGCATGTAATCTGTCACCATTTTTAACACTAAATAAGACAAATTCAATTTCCTGCATTGCTTGAGCTACCTCTTTTATGTTCATTTTATTTCTCCTTCCTTTGTCCATATACTATCAATAACTATTTTATCATGATAAGTCATTGATATTGAACAACTAGCAACAATTAACCTTCCTTGATAAATTAGCATTTCCTGACCATGATTTGTTATTCTGAATTCATTGTAAGATTCAAGGAAATTTCTTTGAGTTTGGGATAAATAATTCCAGTTTTTAAATTCTGGCTTAATTTCTTCTAGATTATGGGTTAATTTAATAATTGTAATACTCATTTTCAACACGCTCCTTCAATTGTTATAGGTCAATTGTTATAGGTATTAACCACAACTGCCTTCTAAACTCATACTCTTATGATATATAGTTTATCACATTTAGTATGAACTTAGAAGGGAATTAAGACTAATTCCCAAAATAATTATTTTACAATTCAGGCAACATTAGTATTATTTGCAATACTTAGAATTAGTTTTGCTTCTTCTTTGTTTTCTGCGCTTTCGCCCAACTCTTCTTGGTCTGGTGTTATGACAGGTTTGAGGTTTTCAGCTTGCAGAGGTTGTTCCCATTGTTCTTCAATGATTTCCTCAACCTCTTGAACTTGTTCAAAAGAACCTAGTTTCCCCAATTCTACATTAATTGCACTCATACGCATTTCAACACGTTTTAAATCAATCGCTTTGTCCTGTAAACCCTCCTTATACTCCTTTGTAGGAAATTGAAAGAAGTTGTATGCCCATGCAGAGAACTCTTCGACTTCAACATTATTTCTTACTGCTTGATAAGCAGAATACACTAACATCACAGTATTGGTTTTATTTAACCATGTAAAGCGATAAGTCGAATAATTTTTAACCTGCTTTCCTTTCTTAGATCCCTCTTTTGCATCTTCTTTCTTCTTGTTCTCAATCCAGATATTTGTTGCTTGGCTGAGAAAATTGGAGATATTTATCATGTCATCCTCAAGGGTTTCCGGTAGTCCTAATTCCCTGAACCCATATATAACCTTGTCAATATTGTCTTTTGACAACTCAACAGGGCAATTGTTATGTACTAATGTTATGACTTGTGATAATATTTCGTCTCCAGCGTTGCCCTTTGCTGATAGTGCGGTCAGTGCGTGTAATACCCAATCAGAATCCAATATTGATCTAAAGAATTTTCGTGTACTAGTTCCCATTGCTGCTTTGCGAATTTCTGAAGCTTTCAGCCCTTTAGCACCGCTATTCATTTGAACGAATGCTTTTTCAGCATCTTCCTCGCTACAATTGTTCATAGTTGTTATTCGTAGTTGATAACCGCGAATAACGTCTTGCCATAGTTCAGGTAATTGGGAAAATGTTTTGCCTTGAAGAGTTTCAGTAGCGTTGAATTGCTCACCTTCAATTGTGAATTTAGGAAACATGGTTTTACTCATGTCAAGCTTAAATCCATCATTAATGAAAAGGTAAATTGACGTTAGTCTTTGTTGCCCATCGACTGTTTTGCGAAACTGTGATTTATCATCGGCTCTGTAAACTGTTATTTCAGGGATAGGATTTTTAAGCAAGACAGTCTGAATTAAATTTGATGCTCTCCAAGTTTCCCAAACATAACCACGTTGAGATTCCATAAATTCACGAAGGGTTTTTAGTTCTTTGCCTTCAGCTTCCTTTTTGTCGGCTAGAAAATTTTGAAGATGTTTGCCCACGGTGTAGTATTGCTTTTCGATATGCTCCACTAATGTTCCAATATCTCGTTTTTCAGTGGTGTAGGTAATTTCTTTTTCTTCAGACATTTTTACCACTCCTTTAAATTGATTCGACACTAGCAACAAAATTGTTATGCTGTTATTTATGTTTTGTTGTTGCTAATGACCAATAAACTTTAAGATAGTGACTTGATAATTTTGTTTTGGATTCGTTTGACATTTTCTAAATAATTTGGTTCAGAAGGGTTTAGTTGATTTTGCGCTTGTCGGTATGCTCTTGTGGCCTCTCCACCTTTTAGATTGTCTCCGACTTGCTCATAATAATTTGATGTCTTGTTCATTAAAAATACTCTCCTTTTTTGAGGACTTTAAATGTCCTTCCTCTATCATATCAGATTTTAATACAATAGAGAAAAGACACTCCCAAGAAATGTCTTTTTGATTGGGATAGGTTATTGATAAAATCTAGAGTATTTTGTGTCTTCACTGCACCATATACCATCTTGATCTACAACCCATTCCCTAATTAATAACCAATTTTCCTCTGAATTTCCCTTCACCTAAATTTAAGTATGCTCCTTTTCCTTCTGCGCCAATACCATCCATTATGTCCCACACCTTCAATAATGCAACTTCTCCTTTTTTGATCGTGTTTACAAGTCCGTTAACAGTTTTACAATTTTTCATAATTATAACCTCTTTCATTCTTAAATTTTTTCACAAGGTCTAAACTCATTTGTCATAAGCTCACACCTTGCGGAAAATTAATCCCTTTAGTTCTAAGTATAATTAATCTAACATTAAATTACAATCAACCTACATTTTAATTTTGTTATGCATGTTTAATGCAATTGTTATAGTTAAATTGTAATAATGATAAACTAAAGGGATTTAGTAGAATGTTTTTGGTTAATTCTCTCTTTTTTGCTTATACTAGCCCATATCGCACTCGAATTTTTTACCACTTTCTTGATTCTAACCCTCAGAGGATATTCTAAAAGAATACTCTAATGTATGTTATTTGACAAGTGTTGGCTGGCTAGTCTCTTAATTCAGTTTTCAAAGATCGTCTCAACTCTTTTTACAGAATTCGTGCTAGGTTGTTTTCCTAGTCACGCCACAAGATACTTTGTGGTTATTGCCCTCCTTTATGTATAATTATTTTTAGATTCAAATGAATAATTGACTTTGACTAGTTCTTCAAGAGGTTTTCTTTGTTCCCTCTTATGTACTCATTTTAAAGCATCTTGACAGTAATTGCAATAGCATTTTAGGCATTTATAAAAATAAATTTTATATTTATATTTAGGAAAGGAATCTTATAAATGAAATTATAGAAGATGCCGTGTAATTGATTTTAAGGACACCAGATAGAGTTTAAGACGTTTGGATCTATAAAGGTATAGGACTACGTGTGATTATGTTTTGTGACCTTAGAATGGAATTTAATTGGGGTTAGTTGAATATAGGGAAAGAGGGCTGAAAACCCTCTTAATTGTTTAATCCGTGATTTCTACTTTATATCTGTACAATGCATCATATAATATTTTTGGTATTTTATTTTTATATTCATCGGCAACCTGTTTTATATATTTTTCTTTGAACTTTTTATAAGCATTGAAAGCTAATTCTGGAGTTTTAAAATTTCCAAAATGCTCAATTTTACCATCAATAACACTATGAGAAGAATATTTTTTACCTTCTGTTGTTACACCTATTGGCAAATTACCTCGATTTGCATCTTTCTTTAAAAACAATAAATTAATTCTGTCTGGAACATAAACGCAAAATTCAGGACAATATACTTTATTATTTTTCTTTAATATATCTTTATCGAGATTCATTCCGCGCTGACTTTTACTTTCTACCTCATAATAATTCTCGTCATACCATTTTGCGAAATTCTGATAATTTAACCACTCTTCACAAACTGTACACCCTATGTATGTTGGTCTTGTTGCTTGGAATTTAGCGGAATAACATCTTTGTAACATATTATTCCACGCTACATACTGAGGAGCCTTTTCTTCACCCATTCTACTTGTATAATTACCTTCCCCTAAAAATCCTACACCATGTACCGATTTGCAATATGGACTTTTAACTCTACCATCTTTGAATTGTTCGTAACTTGTATTTTTTTCATAATCCGATTTATCAAATCTTACAATAATATTTCTATAATCTATATAATTAATAACAGTCATTAGTGAGCCGTAGCCCGTGGTATTTGTTTCTCCAATATGATTTTTAATTGAAATACTTATATTTTTCATCCTACTTTCTTTTTTGTAATTAATTTATTTTATAACCCTTTATCAATAATAACCTATTTATGTATAACCGAAAATATTAATAAAAATCTCTTTTATCTCCTTTCAAATTATTTATGTATTTATGGTACTCTTAAGTATAACATATTCAAAATAATATTGTACATTCTCAAATAATCATGTTTTAACCTGTTTACAGTTGATTATATGGTATTATCTATTGATTGCTACCATATACGCAGTATAGCTATTTATTTAATATTATTTTTATATTTACATGGGATCTATAGCTACAAATAACCCTATTTTGATTCTGAGACGTTTAAAATGTATTAAGGTAAGATTATAAAGGGCAATTGATTCTAAAGGCAAGAATGGCTGTTTCTGTGCGTGTATTTTTAGTTTGTGAATGATTGAAATGGGGAAATGAGTTGATCCGGCTGAATGAACATAAAAAAGACTAGAATTTTATTTCTAGTCTTTAGAGGTTTACCCTGCATTTTTTGCCTTATTCTTTCTTTCCTTCTCAGCCTCTTTAATTAATTTATCTCTGTGTTTATACCATGCTATTTCCTTTTTCAATTTTTCTTTTAGTTCCTTTGCTTTTTTAGCATCGGACAGTAATCCTCTATGATAGCTAGATATTGAATTTTCACAAAGCCCAAAAGCATAGTTGCCATTAATTATACTAACCTTACCTTTTCTCCTGGTGGCTTCTCCTTCAACATCTTTATTATATTGTGCTGCCTCGCTCCTTTTATTTTTAGATTTCGCGGTTAACTCTTTAACCATAAATTTGATAAATTCTATGTATTCTTTTTCTGTAGATGGTTCGATGTCTGTATCTTCTGATAGATCCCTATAATAATTTGTATAACAAATATTAATGGTTGCCCCATAACCATCGTATATACTTTGAATTTTACCTACGCCGATATTCTGGATTTTTACAAAGTCAAATGCTTTCATATTTTATAACCTCCAATTTTATTTATTACTGATACATAATACCATAGTAATTATACAAACGTCAAATATTAATTATATTAGATTTTAAGGCCCATAATGGTACTTCTAAATGGTTTAAATGTATCTAGGGTAAAACTATAGCATAAGCAAAGAAAAAAGAGCTATCAACTAGCTCTTACTTAAAACATTTTTTGCATTTTTCTATGGTAATATCAGTCAATCCAAATCTATAATTTTCAAGTTTGCCTTTTAGTAAAAATTCTTCTAATTCCCATTTTTGAAGTCCTTGTGTTCCCTGACATCGGCATTGGCACTTAGTATAATGTCCATTTTCATATTTTGCTATGTGAATTTTAGGTGTCGTTCTGGCTGAGTAGATCCCCGCAATGACATATTTTATTTCAGGTGTTTTTTGTTCATCTTTTAACCTTAATACTAGTCTTTCAAGTTCTTGCCAGTCTTCGCGGTCAATGGCACTTTTAGCAAGTTCTTTTAGTTCGTTCATGGTTTCGACCTCCTAAAAATTAATATGTAATTACTTAGTATTATAAGGATTGAATGGTACTATGTCAACTATTATTATTTTGCATTTTAAGGCCCATAATAGCACTTCTAAGGCTTCAGAATATGTTTAGGGTAAAACTATAGCAGGACAAAGAAAAAGAGCTAAATTTTATTTAGCCCTTAATTGATACAATCTAAGTATTGACTGAAATAGTCATTGCCTTTTGTTTCTGCTGCTCTGTCACTTACAGCACTAAATATTGTAGATCCCTGTGCTAAACCATTTTCTATTCTGGAATATTCGTATTGATTTACAGCATTCTTACTGCGCTTTAGAATAGCAAGATGATTCTGAAATTGATAAATTTTCTGAAATGGTTCCATATTCCATTGAATGAAATTTGCTAAATATTCCTCAGCTTCTTTTTTGGTATCTCCAACAACTTCAACGCCAAAAAGAGAAGAAATGAATTTACCATAGTTTTCTTGAAATTTATTAGTTTGCTTTTTGGTAACTGGTTTAAACATGTTTACCACTCCTTAAAATTATTAAAGGAAGGTTTTACCCTTCCTTATGTTTACACTGGATTGCAGGAAATTATTTTATAGTCGCTACCACCGATGGCGTTCTTGCAAATGAATCCTACCTCGAATTTTACTGAGGTAATTTCCGTGTGGGTCTTTCCTTTGAATATCCCCTTAGTGAATAATCTTGTTACTTCATATTTCATATGTAGCACTCCTTCGATTTCTTAAATTTGACGTTAATGAATTATAACATAGAATATATAAAATGGTCAATAATTATATTTGAATTGATAGCAAAGAAAAAAGAGCTTTTCAGCCCTTTAATTTTTACCTCCTACAAACAATAACATTGCTTTGCTATTACGTTTTTCTGCTCTTTCATATCCAGAACAAGTTATATTTCTTTTTGTTGCTTCACCAAAACCATTAACAAATGTTTTATAACGATTTTTAGACATTTGTATATAGGTATTGAATAATTATTTTATATTTTAATAAAGTTTAAAGGGGTTGTGTTTTTGCTAGTGGTTCGATTATCTATGGTATAGAGTATAAAGCCCTTAGAGTGCCATTTGTGGCTTCTAAGGGTTATTTTAAGGCTTAAAAGGTAATTTGATGACAAGTGCCAACCCCACAAGATTTTTAAAAATTGCTCTGCTGCTACCGGGGAGACATTTTTTAGACAAAAAATAAAGGTTAGATATTATCTATCTAACCTTTACACATAATTTATTTTAAACATATATTTCATGGCAGTAATTGTTTAGATCCCAAGCTAAAGTTTTAATGTCATGAATTTCACCATGTTTCGCCATGTAGTATTCAACTATTTGTTTTGCTACTTTGTAAAATGTGTTATATTGCCGATTCCGGTCATAATGTGGATATTTTTCTCTCCCTTTCATGATCCGGCAAATAGTAGGTGCTAAAAATTCCTCATAAACATTTGGATTTTCAAAAATATAACTATAAATTGGGGATTCCTCAGTAGTTGGAATAAAAACTACCATATATATTACCTACTTTCTTTTTATGTATTTTTGAACTTGATTTATTATAACACAGATTTATTAATTTGTGTTAAGTTTTTATAAATTATTTTATATTTATTTGTGATCCGGTAGGTATGAGCTACCCTATAAAAAAGAGAAGAGTCTATGTAAGACTCTTATTTACTGATTTCTTTTATTACTTTGTTTATATTTTCAATTTCTTTTGATAGGTTGCGCTCTTCATAATTCAATTCGATTTTTTCATTTATTCGTGCAATTTCTAAATTTAATCTTTCTAGGCTTGCCGTGATGGAATAGAGTACATCAATTAATTTATCATTGTCCATTTTATTTTTCACCTCCTTTTAGAGATTATAACATAGATAGAATATAATGTAAAAATAATTAATTTTTTTACTCTAATTTAACCAGACCAAATATAGGATTCATGGGTATTGGGATTATAGGAGCAGGGACAAAGAAAAAGAAGTATTTCTACTTCTTAATTAATTCTCTATACTCTTTCTTTCTACTATCAGCTATGCAATTTTTCTCCATATCCCACTTAATTTTTTGTCCATATCTCCAAGCACCAAGTTCGAGGACTAGAATTCTATTGTTTATTACTTCATAATTCCAGCCGCCGAAATCCTGCCCAGTTCTTCTGACTTCTCCTTCTTTAGCTATCATGATGGATAATAATTCAGAACTAAACTTTTCTATGTCAGAAGTGAATACTTGATTGTATCTATTTGCATTTATGTATTGTACAAAGGTTGTTTGGGTAACTTCTGGTTTAACTGGTGCATTGTTTCTGACTAATTCATTAAGATTGATTTCCATAACTTTTAAGTATCTTTCAAGGCTAAAGTCTTCATTACCAGAACCAACTTCATTATCATCTTGATCATAGTCAACGTATGAGATATTGATAAACTTCATATCTCCTAAGAATTGTTTTTCATAAGATACCCAACCGTGGCCCATGTCAACTTGGCGAATAGTGAAGTAACTACGTGTAACCTTTTTCATACAATAACCTTCTTTCTTTTTGCTTATGCCTTATTATAGCATAGAAACAATAAGAAAAACCATGTTAATAAAAATAATTATTTTCCCTTTATACTCAACCCATGAAATGGGCATTTGGTTCTATAAATTGAAATGTAGAATGAGGCTATAGGCTAGTTTCAGAGAGTCAGAATGGACGCTTTAAGAGGTTTAAATTTGTTCATGGTCAATTAGTACCGGAAAAGAAAAAAAGAACCTGTTTAGAGGCTCTTAGATTTTAATATTGATTGTATCCAAATCATTAGTAAATGATGCGGTTATAACTTCGTATCTATACCTTACTTGTAACCCCAAGCAATAACTCTCTAATTTTTCTCTATGATATTTTGATACATTCATTTCTTCCATAACTTTTACTAGTCCTGTTTGTGTCTTTTTATAGTTTAAAAGTAAGTAAGCACAAAATGTATCAATGTCATAAATGTAATTCCCTAAAAAATATTCTTTCATTATATTCTCAAATACAAAAACATTATCACTTTTTAGTATACTAAGTCTTTTATCATATTGTCTGAAAATCACTATATCTGAACTTGAGTAGTAAGAATCTTTTTCAGTGCGGTTATCACGTTGATAAGATAGATATCGTCGTTGTTGTGGTTTAGACATTGACTTCATATGTAATGAACCTCCTTAAAATAACCTGATAATGCATTATAGCATTTCTATTATTGAACGTCAACAATTATATTTATATTCACTATATCAATAAATTAAAATTAGCGTTCAATTCATTGTATCATAATTTTTACATATTTGTATATGACTTTTGAATATTTATTTTCGGTTTATGGGATACAGAATAAACATACACAAGGGATTCCCGGATACTATCAGAGCTATAGAATAGGCCATTAGAGAGGTTTTAATTAGTATTGGGTATGATGTTTAAGGAAAAGAAAAAAGACTCCTGAGAGTCTTAATTATAATTTACAATATTGTTCTAACACTTCGTACCCATTTAAATCAAAAATATGTTTACTTCCTCCTCTTGTTCGATACCAAGGAAAACCATTTTCTATACCGCCAAAAACAAATCTATTACCTTCATTGTCCTGAATTTTATAGGCCATTTTGCAAGCATCAATTTCATTATTAATTCTTTCCTCGATTTCCTTGTCACGGTTTATATGCATTCTCATAAGTTATAACCTCTTTCATTTCCTTATTTAATCCGTTAATGTATTCTATCACACTGAATGCTAATTAGTCAACAATTATTTTACACTTATTAATTATCCCATTAAAACAAGAGTTTGAAAGTATTGATTGCGTCATAAATGCCGGATATAAGCGCAAAAAAAATAAGCCGTTTCCGACTTATAGATTATTTGCTTTTTTGATTAGCGCGATACTTCTTTCAACTTCTTTGATGTAATTTTTTATTGCATAATCCTCTATGCTATTATTTACTTCTAATCCGGTAAGAGTTGATCTTGTAAAATCCTTGATAAAATTTAACTCGTTTCTGGTGTCTAATGCTTTGTTGTCCATGTTGTGCCAGCTCCTTTAAATTTTATATGTAATTACCTATAATTATAATCGTTTGTAACATAAATACAATAGCAAAACATAAATAATTATATTAGCGTTGTTTGTGGCCTTATTATCTTTTTGTTGTGGGATTATATCAGATTTGATTTATAAGAGCTTATATGACATCGTGGAAGGTCTGAAGGGATTATATGAGGGTAAGAACATAGACAAAAGAAAAGAGAACTAATAATTAATTTAGTTCTCTAATATATTTTATTTATCTAAGTCATATTCATAAAGTTCTTTATCAGTCAATTCTCTATCATAATTGCAAGATCCCCAATACTCTCTGTCATTGTGAATTATCTTTTCGCCATTCATTTCTAACATTCCTTTTGTTGGTTGACAACCAATACTGGGAGGTCTCAGTCTATAATAATAAGTAAAAGCAGTTTGTTCCTTCTTCCATTTTTCGAATTCTTTTGTGGCATTATACTGAGCAATGAATTTTTTATATAAGTCTATTTCTTTCTGCATTTCCTCCATATTTTCAGTTAATTCTCGGTTATATTTGTGAGTCTTTTCAGCTTGTAAAGTATCTTTATAAAATTCACATTGTTGTGCATGATCTTCCATAATCCATTGACCATTATTTTCGACTAATGTATAAAGATTAATATTGTACATATTGCGTTGTCTGAGTTGGAACATATACTTAGTCATTTCCTCTAAGTCCTTGCAATTGATTTTTTTTACGTTGGAAAAATCATCTTTGAAATCTTCATCCTTTTCAGTATATTCAATGTTGTATGTAACCTTTGCAGTGGTTTTAAGTTCTGGATGTATAAACATTTAAACAACCTCCTAATATGTATTTGATTAATTTAATAAAAAAACCTATGCCAACATTTTGGTGGCCTTCTTTCTTTTTAAATTAATTGAAATTCCTTTGCAGTATAGATTTCTGATTGCGTAATACCAGTAAAGTCTTTAGCGTGTATCATATTTGCTAAATTACATAATTCTAGTTTAGCGGTTCCCGATGATGTTTTATAAGCTTGCATTACTAATTTAATATCTAAGGATTTGATAAGTTCTAAGTCTGTTTGCTTTTCATTTAATTGATTTTCTGAGCGTTCTTTTTCTTTTCTGATTGCCAGGATATCTTGTTGTAGCATTTTTGACGCTGTGATAAAATCCTTAATACCTTGGATATAATAAGGCATTGGTTGACCGGAAAGCATATGATCTTTTATGTATTGCTCATAAGCTGTATGAGGATTATTGTCTGCTAAGAGAAATAAGCGACAAGTGTTTGCTGCTTTTTGCATGTCTTGGTTGGTTCTTCGTTTTGCCATTGGGAAACCTCCTTTTGATATTTAATTAGTGGAATTAGTGGATATTGATAGTATATCAAAATATTTAACGTATGGCAATTATTATTTTATGTTTCTAAATAGAGAAAGAAGAAAAATGATAAGCAAAGAATAATCCTAAATATGAGCGATAGCGAATATTTAGCAAGGTTGACGCTTCAACCGCTACACCTGCTTTCGTTGGGTTCTCTTTGATTGATTGATTAATAATAATAAAATTATAAGAATCGACCAATTAGACATCCCCTTTATATACTATAATATAATGGACACTTCAAATTGGTCGATTTTATTTCTTACTCTATTTCATCTTCATTTAATAATTTATCTAATATTTCATCCATATCTATATCAACAATAACATCTAATTTAGTTTTCTTTACTTTATCCTTAATATTAGTAGCATTTATAAATATTAAACTATTTCCTAATTCAATATTATCATCTATATAATTTTCCTCAGCCCTTCTTTTAGTTCTTTTACCTTCTTTATCATTTTTCATTCTGCCAATGATTTTAGATTTTTCTTTTACTGCCTTCTCATGTCTATTTTCTGCATTTGTGATGGTTCTGTCTATTACATCATTATTAATAAGATATTTACTATCATGTTTCTCTTCTTCAGTTAATTCACATTTGCCATAAATATCATCAATTGCTTCTGATATGTGTTCTTCATTAAATAAGATTTTATATGATTTATAGTAGAAAGCAATATTTAATTCTTTCAATACTATATCATCTACTTTATTTTTAAATGTTTCCCATAAACCAAATTTAATAACCTTTTGTTTGCTATCGCAACCTAATTCTTTAAAAATTTCCTTTTCTGTCTTTATTATAAATGCTTTTTCCTTATCAGTGCCTTCCCTATAATTTAATTGTATTTCATCATCTGCGCGATACTTATAATCAATTTGCTCCTCATCATATTTGTCTATATATTTTCTTTTAACTACTTCTGTACCATCTTTTTTAATTTCTGCTAGAGGCATTGCTTTAGCCACAGTTAACTCCTTTTCCCACGTTATTAAAGATTGATTTTCCAAACTATTCAATGCTTGGTTTAAATTTCTTTCAAGCATATCATCATTTAGATCATACCACTCTTCTACAGTTTCTTTATTAATATTCATAAATTTAGATAATTTTAATATTCTGCGTTTACAAAAAACATAATTATCATTAATCATATTAAATTCTTTGAAGAGTTGATTTTTACTTAGGAAAACTCTCCCGAATCCTTGCTTATTGTTTCCTCCTTGTACTAATAAATCTAGTATTAAGTTTTCTATATATTTAGTGTATTCTGTGACATTATGTGCGCCACCTCTATTATCAACTTTAGGCAATATTTCATTGTATATTTCATCAATAATAAATTTATTTCCCTCTTTATGATATTTAAAGTATCTATCCATTTCCTTATATTGTGCTTGTTTACTGTTTGTGCTGGCCTTAACTGGTATATCTAAGATACCACAAAGGATTTTATAATTTTTGATTGAATTAGATGTTAGGACATATTCTCTTAATTTTAATATATTCATTTATTTTACTTCCTTTAATGGTTTAATTATTTGAATTGTACTGAATAACATAAATTTATCATTTTTAATATTGCTTTTTAAATTAACTCTATTTCCATTCAATAGTTTTTCTAATTCCCAGTGTAAACTTCCAAGTCCTTCTGCTTTAATTGATCCAGATTGATAATAATATTTATTTTTGCCAATTGAATAATGAATAGAATTATTGTATTTCATATTTTTATCTGAAAAACTATAAGCACCAACAAATGCATATGATAACATATCTCTATGTAATGCATTAATAACTAACCAATATTCTTTATTATCTTTCATATCAACTAATCTTAGATAATTATCACCATTTAATAAGGTGAATTTTTTAGTTTTTATAAATACTTCATTTTTAATTTGCTTATATTGATTTAATAATTCATTGTAAAATATATTTGATTTTTTAAGTATCTTTAATTCATTCATTAATTCTTTGCCATAATTTTTATAATCAATTATTATAGATTGCTTATTATATATCTCGTTTAATAGTATATTTTTAAAGCTATCATAATCAAATAAATCTATTTTACGCAAATCAATTTCCCATGTTTCAATATTTATTCTTTTTAACTTCTCAAGTTTATCATTATCAATAAAGTGACTATAAGCAACTTCAATAAATATGGGCCTATCGTCTATATTTATTATAACATCTGGAATAATATCCTCATAACTAGATTCTACTGCGCTTAATGTATAATCTTTTTTAACATGTTGCCATTTAAGACTAATTGGATTATAAATAGGTAAAACTATTTCATTATTTTCTGCTATCACTTTTTTAGCCAATATATGTATTATTGTTTCTGAATTAATATCACATTGATTTTTATGAGCGAAATGATGGACGTTTATGTCTCCTATTTTAACCATTAAAGTAGTTTTACATTGTGGGCAAACAAAGTTAAAAGATTCTTTATTGTCTTTATTTACGTTGGTAATATGGGTTAATTGATTAGCATTTAAATCTAGTGCTATGGGTAATTTAATCATTTTAATTTTACCTCTTTCATTTTAATTTATTTTTATGTTTATTGCAGTGGTTTGGTGGCTGAATGATAATAGATAAATAGAGTGCTACACATAGCCGGACGAATAGATATAAATCATTATTAGCATGTTTTCTCCTTTCAATTTATTTAGAATAAATATAATTATTCTAGGCAATAAGTATAACATTTATAGGATGGATTGTCAAATTTTATTTTATGATTTGTTTTTGGTTAATTTGTGAGTGATAGCAGAGGATAGATAAATAATAAGGGCAATAAGGCAAAGGTAATAAGAGTTATATGATAGCATTAGATGCTTCAGGATTGATTGTAAGAGGTTTAATGTGGGAAGTGGTGTGATTATATGGGAATAGAAAAGAGACTCGTTAGAGCCTCTAATTTGTTTATTGTTCATTAAATTTTAAACTATTTTCAAACATTTCTCCAACTATGTCTAGCTCGTCGCTTAGTTCATTAATTTTTTCAGTTAATTTTAGCATAACTTCTCGAAGTTTTTCAGATTCAAATTTAATGTGATAATATTTTCTTTCGTAACTTTTTAATATAATTCTTTCTTGCATGTCTTCTATATCTTCATTTACCATTTTAAACTCTACTTTAAATGTTGGTTTTTCTTTTACATCTAACCAATTTTTAAAAGTTATCCATGAATTGTTGTTACCATTATACTGGAGAATTTCCAATTCTTTATCTAATCTTAATTCGTCGCCTTGAAATCCATCAATAAAATAATAATATTTGTCGTCTTCTTTATCAATTACATATTTATGATTCCAATCTCCATTTTTATCATAAGTTGTAATAGTTTTATACATAGTTCAAAATTCCTCCTTATTGCCTAGTGCATTTAGGACATTTGGTTTTTAGTTTGTATATTTCTATTTGCATTTCAAAACAATAACCTTCAATTACAATATATTTACAACCTAAACAATCTAAAATATTCAAATTTAATTCTCCTTTCTCTAGATTTGTATAATTTATTCTATGTTATCAAATTTTATGATATATGTCAAATAATTATAATTATTTTAATATTGTAGAATTAAGTTGATTTGTTATAAGTATATTGTTATGCTGTTATAATAGTTTTGTTATGGAAGAATTGACAAAGAAAAAGGTAAGACTTTTATATCTTACCCAACTTCTTCCATTCTTTGTATATATCCTTAAGTTCTTCATATTCTGATTTGTCAAATATTGTTATGCAATCAGTGTAGCTAAATTTTCCATTTTCTAAATCCTCTGTTCCAGGACATCCTACCCAACCAAGATTTATGTCAGAATTTTTTACTAAGTATTTGAAGCAGTTATCCCAAATTTCTCCTGCTATCTCTTCACTTGATGCCGTTATGGTTAGTTCAAAATTTCTGGTGTATACTTGCTCTGTTTTGGTGTCCTCGTTATATTCTTTGTCTACTATGTAAGAGATTTTAGAAGTGAATTTTTGGTTTGAAATGGTTAGTGTTTCATTTTTGGAATTTTTAGAAATGAATGTTCTCTTTCCTTTTAGATCACCTTGGAGAAGTTCGAGTTCGTAACCTGTAGTGGTTTCTTCTAGGATATTTACTTTACCAGTGTAGCCCAAGAGGTTAGCTGTAGCAGTCATATGTAAGCAACTCCTTTGTTTAATTTATTTGATCTACTATGTATATTATAGCACAGAAACAATAGGAAAAACCATGTTAGTTAATATTTATTTTTATAGGTGTGATTTTATTGCTTCTACTATATAGGGTTAAAATAGTACATGTAATTAGTGTGATATGTAGCGTTTATAAGCCCTAGAAGGGCATTATAAGAGGTTTTGATTTGTGAGAGGTATAATGTTTAAGGATAAGTAAAATAGACTGTTCCCTGCTTAATAGTCTGTTATTGTTATACTGTTATAATCAATCTGTTATACAGTGTGGTCTGTTATAATGATTTTGTTATGGATTAATTGGAAAAAGAAAAAGGACTTCTCAGTCCTTAATGAATCTTATCATTATGTAAAAGTTTGCGTCTTTGTATTCGTTTTCTTCATCGTTTATCATTCTCGCTGCTTGGGAAACTTCGATACATTCTATGTAATAGCAGTCATTCCCATTGTCTATGTTTAGAATATTGGAAATTGATTTGTCTTTGATCATATCCTTGAGTGCTTCTGCTTCAATTTTGCTGTATTTTTCAACTTCTTTAGCAAGGTCTTTCAGTGCTCCATTGACTGTTTTATTGTTGCTGTATCCGTCAATAATGGTCAGTTGAGTGGTTTCTCTTACTCCTGCAAAAATCATGTTTAAGCAACTCCTTCAATGTTTTTATTTCTTATCTTATTATAGCAAAATTCATGGGTAATGTACATAGGTTTTCAAGGGATTTATAAAATAAATTTATTTATCGATTCATCATAGTGGGATAAATTTAGTACATGGAAATGATTGCACTGTATTGTGATTAGAGGCTCTAGAATGGTCTGTATTGAGTTGGAATGTAGTATTGGTGTATTTGTATGGGTGAAGGGTAAGAGGATTTACCGGAAGGGATTGTGGAAAATAGTGTGGAACATAGAGGATTATTTTTGATATGTTCCACGTAGAACATTATTTTTGTATTTGTGGAACATGGTATATGGAGTATTAGGTGTTAGAATTCATAAAATATATTGGTATCATTATGATAGTTAATTGATAGTATAACGGTATTATTTTGGTATCATGTTGGTAGCGTTTGGATAGTGCATAGATAGCATGATAATAGTGTGATGTTATTATAGTGGTATTGTGTTGATAGTAAACAACTATTGATTTGGTAGTGTAATGGTAGCAATGTGATAGCATGTAATTTATTAATACTTCAAAGATTTCGTGCATGTTATAAGATCCGACAGTTTGAGCGTTATAACGCACAATGCAATCAAGACCCAATGATCAACTCATTTTCCTTCATTCATATCCATTTCAGCCGATCAAATTCAATTCGACAAATCATTATCAAGTGCAGCAGGTATCAATGCCAGGACATTATCCTCTTCTGGTTCTTCTTTTCATTTCATCCACAAAACAGTCCTTCTAAGCTCTTCAAAATCATTTTGCATAGTAAACTAACCCTCATTTCTCATCGAATGTAACACATCCCTCTTTTGTTACATTCAAAAAATGGGAAGAATCAACCTATAGGCAGGTTGTAGCGTTTGTGGTAGCATCGGCCCATGATGTTTTCAGTTTGTCATAAGTAAAACATATACCTAAAATCATTGTAAGACTTTACTTTCAATTTCCATGCCAACTATAATAGATAGGTGGGGCATGGATTACAAACATTATCTCCTTTTATTCGACAGTATTCGACACAGTACATCAACTTCGACACAAAACCCAAGCTACGACTGCGATACAGGGTTTTCATAAAATAATTTTAAATAAATTTCTTCCAATCTAAAATAAAATAACAAATCACACTTTCGTAAAAATGTCAATATTAAAATATAATAAATCTAAAATTATTTTCATTGATCTCAAATTCCATCTCAAAATCCCATTCGTATTTTCTTCGCAAAAACATAATCAACACAACAATTTCTAACCACCCAACTATCAAAATATCATTCATAAATCCACCCAAAAGTCAAATAAATTTAATAAATTATTCATAAAATTTTAATAAAATATATCTATTTTATATAATACTCTCAATAAATCCATAATACTAAAATCACCTTAAAACCCTACTCCAACAACAATTCTCTGGCATAAACATTCCACAAAATATACTCTATGATCTCCAATAATCAATCTTAAATTCTCATCTAAAAATCCAAATCAATAAATCACTTACAATTCCATCGAACAAAATTATCACATCTAAAATTAATAAACTGCATAATTATCCATCAATAAATCTCAATAACAAAATAATCCTCTAATCCCTACTCTGACAACACTTTTATCTATTATATCATATTGCTTCTACTATAGGGGGCGTATAGTTTACATTTGAGTTCGATACAATTATCTCCCATATACGACTCTCTAAAATTTGATGAAAATATTTTTGTGAATATTCATCATTTGGATCTTGAGAAATTATATAACTTAATTTTGAAAAATTGATTCTAATTCTTCTATAATAAATACTAAAATAAATACTTGACTTAATCACCTATAATATGTTACAATTATCACAGGTACAAATCCAATAAAAAATCAGTACCTAGAAAGGAGTAACAAAAACATATGAATAAAAAATCTAAACAAAACAATCTCAATCAATTCTCTAACTATAAATCACAACTAAAATCAATATCCAATCTCTTTTCCATTGCTCAAGATTTTGATTACATCCTAAACAACATATTCTGCACACATTCCTTCCATAAAGGTAAAACTAAATGGAGGGAAATCAGTTCAACAATTCCAGAATCATTCAGAAGAAAAATATATACAGAAATATCTCATATAGAATTAGGACATGGAATTGATCAAGTTAGATTAGCAGTTAAAAGTGAGATGGAAAAATATATTGAGTATTTGATTGGATTTATAATGATATTGGTGATTAACTTACTATAAATTCTTTTACAAATATTAAAATAAATATTTGACACGGACTAATATAATGTGGTATACTTAGTAGGAGGGGAGAAACTATAATAAATTCAGAAAGGAGATAAATATATTGATGATACAAATTGATATTATTGGTTTTACATAAAGTAGAAAATAAATATAATTAGTTTTGCGTAGCATAAAATTAAAATACTAATGTAGCTATGCGGAATGGTATTTTAATTTTAGTTCCCTATCTTATCCAATAAATCAAATTATAAATATCAAAAGGAGATTAATAACCAAACATGAGTGAAAACACAAATAAAATAATAAACAAAACATTTATTAAAATCCCTAACTCTCTATTTACAATAGAAAAGAATGAAATCGGTGAAGAGATAGGAGTAAGCATATTTAAACAAATAGGCACAGAAGGATTCACAATAAACTTTGAATGAATAGGAGAGAGTATAAATTGTTTGAAAAAGAGACGGATTTAGAACAGTTAATAATTAATGACATTTCAGTAATCGAAGAGGGTATGACTTTTATAGGTAACCAAATTAAAATTGAAAATGGAATTATAGATATATTAGCAAGAGATAAAAACAATACACTATGTATAATAGAACTTAAAATAGTTACTGATTGTAAAGATATTATTTGGTAATCTTCATATTATCCAACATGTTTTAATGAACCAAATCGGATGATAACTATAGCTCCAGAATATGAAAATCATATATATTTTGGTTTACAAAATATAAAAAATGTAGAAATAATGAATTATGATATTAATAAAAATATCTTAACTATTAAACCTTATATACATAATAAAGAAAGAAAAGAAAGTACTAAAAATAGAATTATTGACATTCTAAATAAAGAGGTAGTTTATAATAATTGCAGATATACTACTATTAATATAATATTACATAAACTTGGGATAAAAGACTCAAGAACTATAAAAAAATACTTAGTTGAATTATTTAATGAAGGAGTTTTTCATCTTGAAGAAATATCTGAAGTAAATAATATTAATTTAATATCTAAAAATGATGTAATTTGCTATTCATTGTTAAGTGAATAATAAAAGTTAATAAAATAAATTAGAGAAAACAAATCTCATTTTGCTTTAGCAAATGAATATATCTCTTTATTATATTTTTCTCTTTATTACTTCTTTATTTCTTTATACTTATATCTATCTTTATTCACTGTGATCTTAGTACAAATTAACTATATACTTTACAACGACTGCCTCACGCTCTGGCGTAAACATTACGTGTATTGCCTCACGGTTTTGCGTAAAGATTACAAGGTGCTATGTAATGTGTACGGTAATTCGTGAGGCAGTCACCTATGTAATCTTAGTACAATTTTGCGTACACATTACATAGGTACATAATAAAATATCAATAAAGGTGGTTGATTTTGAAATGAAATTTGATAAAGAATATGCTACACAATGGAGTGTAGAGGTAGACTATTTATCCACTAAAGGTATTAAGCCAATATTCATTAAAAGAGACAATATAATAAGAACTTATAAATTTACAAAGACAGAAGAATTATTCACAGCATTAACTGAGTTCTATAATAGTCTTAAATAAAATAATTAATATGATTGAGGAGATTGATTAAATTATGAATGATGATCCAAAAGGAAATTTTATTATGTTGCCAAATAGTATATATGATGATTTAAGTATTTCTAATGAAGAAGTTACGGTATTCGTGTTGATGTATAAACATTATCAATTAAGTAAATCAATTGGACTATGTTCAATTCAAGCAATAGCAAGTATGATGAAAATTGATACATCTAACAATAGAGGTATGGTATTAAAAATAAAGGAATCTATGAAAGGTTTAACTGATAAAATTATATAATTAAATTTTATGATTTAAGTGATGAAGAGATAACTTTTGAAGAGGCAACATCAAGTAAAGATTCATTATTTCAGATTGAATTAATCAGACCACCAGAAGATCATTTCTTTAAACTTTATGATAAAGATATAATACATATATTTAATCAATTACATGGTGAGAATATTAGCAAGTTTAATATAATCAGATATTTTATTGCTTGTAAAAGAGTTTCTCATAATGATAGTAATTTTGGATATTTAACTCAAGGTAAATTAAAGAAGTTAATTACTGATTCAAGAACCATTCAGAGATATAATAAGATATTGCAAGATGATTTGCATCTGATTAGATTTAATAATAGTTACTTGACACCAGATAAACATTATTGTACTACATTTATAGGTAATTGGGACGATGAGGTGAATTTTAATTACCAATTACAGATAGAAGTAAGTTCGAAAGGGTTAATATATACAGATAAAGTAAAATCCAATGTAAAAAGAAGTGTTAAACAAAAGATAAATAATATTTTAAGTGAAAAAGATATTAAGATTAAAGAATTGGAGGAAAAACTTAAACAGTATGAAGAATTACAATACAAAGAGAAAGAACTAGTTAAAGAAAATGAACCTGTAGAAATAAAGCCTAAAGGAATAGGACTTCAGAACAGAAAACCTTTACCTCTACCAAAAATATATGATAATGAAGATGAACCAGATATATTTGAAGATCCATTTGAGGATAATGATAATTACTGGAATATTGAACTTACAATTGAAGAACAGAAATCACTTCAAGAAATAGAAGATTTAAATCGCTCACAAATACCTATTGATGTTTTGCAACAGATTGAGGATGAATTGAATGAAAGAAACAAAAGAGAAGAGGAATTAATTAAATGAAAAAAGCTTTAGATCAAAATAATAAAATGGTAGATATCATAGAGTCAGTTTCCGAAAATACATATCATTGTTCAGTATGTGGAGAGAATCTTACAAGAAAATTTGGTGCTCAAAAACAATATTATGCTCATCCCAAAGGACTAGGTGAAGAATGCGAATTGAAAATGAAATTGATATTAAAAGAAGAGAGTTTAATATTACAAGAATCTGAATCTAATATATTATCTAATGAATTTTATAACAAACAGTTTGATAATATTACTATTGAAATGTCTGATTATATGTCTGATGATGGTTTTGCTCTTACAAATGAACAAAAAGATATTATAAATTCTACAGAAGATAGAATAAAAATATCAGCTTTAGCAGGAAGTGCCAAATCAAGCACCCTCTACTATTACTCGAAAGCAAGACCATTCAAAAAGATATTGTATTTGGTATATAATACAGCAATGAAAACCGAGGCACAAAATGGAAGTTTTGGAAAACTTAACTTTGTTGACGTAAAAACCGTACACGGATTGGCTTTTGGACATGTCGGAAGATTCTATAAAGATAAACTTACATTTAATTATGGAACTGTGGATATTATTAAGGATCTTAATCTTAATTGGCATAATGATATGGAATTGGCAGTAAAAATTAATGAAATGATGAAACAATATATGTTGTCGGATGTCCAAACATTTAATGATTTAGAGTTATTCATAAATGATAAAATGAGAGGACAAATAATATCCCTATGTGAAAAATTATGGACTATGATGAAATCATATAAAAATAACATAAAGGTTACGCATGATTTTTATTTAAAATTATTTCAATTAAGTCAGCAAGATTTATCTAATAAATATGATATTATCCTTTTGGATGAGGCACAGGACAGCAGTAAGATGATGTTTGATATTATTGAAAATTCTAATGTTAAAGGTATATGTATTTGTGGAGATCGCTTCCAAGCTTTGTACTCTTGGCGTAATGCAATTAATATTATGCCATTATTTGAAGCAAAAGAATATTTTCTAACAACTTCATTTAGAGTATCACAAAATATAGCCCATATTGCAAATTTAATTATTGGAGATATGTCAGATAATGATATTCAAATGAAAGGATTCAATACAAAACAAACTATAGTAGATAAAATTGATAAATCAAAGCCCTATGTGTGTCTGTGTAGAACTAATGCATATATATTTGCTGAGATTGCAGAAGCTTTATATTTAGATAATAATAAAAAGTTTTTCTTCGAAGGAACATATAAATCTTATAACTTTGAAAATATTTCTGACTGCTATTATTTCAGTATAGGAAAACAAACCAAAAATAAAATATTATCAAAATTTAAGAATTATCAAGACTTAGAAGAATACTCAGAAAAAACAGTTGATTTAGAACTTCTTTCACTAATTAGAATGGTAAAGAAATATGGTTCAAGAATTATTGATATTGTAAATGGAATTAAAAATAATGCAGTAACTAAAAAAGAAAATGCAAATATTATATTTTCCACCATTCACCGCAGTAAAGGCCAAACTTATTCAATACCTGTATATATTAGTGATGATCATTTTGATATTGAAAGTGAATATTATAATAAGTTTATTGAAGTTGATCCAGATAAAAAGAAAGTTAATAACAACCTATTTGAAGAGATGGCGATTGTATATGTCGGGATTTCAAGAGCGAGTAATAAGATTGAATTAAGTGATACTATTAAGAGATATTTATTGCTTAGACATAAAACAAATGGTCATGAATTACATAATGTTTTTTCTAAATAGTTTTTAAATTAATAAATAAATTTATTTGACATAACATTGACTAAATGATATACTGTATATAGAGGTACGGGGCGTATGTTTACATATTAAAACTTTGCAATTAAATATGTAAACCCCTTACCTCAAAATCTAACAATAAAAGGAGGTGAAAATATGGATAATGATTGGTTGTCACCATTTGTAAACAAATTGATTATAAAACATCAACATCTACCTGATGAATTTAATTGTCCTAAATGTAATTTTAAACCACGTTATTTGCATGGTGGAGATAATTATGAGGTACAATGTCCACAATGTAATTATGAATACGAAGTTGAATTTGATGTATAAAGGAAGTGAAATAACAAATGAAATTAGAATACATAAACATTATTGATTCCATTCAATTTGCAGTAGATAAAATATGCAAACAAGAATACAAAAATGATACAGATTCTCCTCCTAAATTCATAGTCAGTCAATATGACAAACTTGATAATGAAGGACACAGTATAGGGCATGAAATTATTCTAACTATAGAGCATATGGATTGGAAACGCTCAGTTACTATATTTCCTAGATTAGATTATAAATATGGATATGGATCTTTAAAAGATGAGATGAAGGATTTGTATAATTGTACGATGTAAAAGGAGTATGATTTTTGTTTTGTAAATAGTAAAATAATTATTTGCAATTCAATAAGTAATATGGTATAATGATTACAGGAAGAGGAGGTGAAAAGTAATTCTAAAATATATTGGTACATACTATGTAAATATAATGTAAAGGAGATGAAAAATATGATTTTAACAAAAACAGTATTTACGCAATGGAATCCGAAAAATAAAAAATGGTACGAAGATAAGAAATATATTTTTACAAAATGGAAAGAAGAATTTGAAGTTAGAGTTGAAGATTTACAAGATTGGTCACGTATCTTAATTGATGTTCAATGTGATGGATGTGGTGAAATATTAAAAAATATAACTTGGGCCAATTATAAAAGATACGTTAAAGAAGATGAAAAATATTATTGTAATAGATGTGCTTACGAATTATTTGGAAAAGAAAAAATAACAAAAATTAGGTTAGATAAATCTAAATCATTTTATCAATGGTGTATTGAAAATAATAGACAAGATGTATTAGATAGATGGGATTATGATTTAAATAAATTAAAACCAAGTGAAATAAGTTATAGATCACAAGGGGAAAATTTTAAGGGGTATTGGTTTAAATGTTTGGACAATCCTGAACATATTTCAGAGAGGAAAAATATAGCTAATTTTGTTGTTAGGAAGAATGGAAATATTGATTGCTATCAATGTAATGCAATTGCAGTAACAAATCCAGAATTAGTAAAACATCTAGTAAATAAAGAAGATGCATTAAATTATTCAGTTGGTACAGCAGAAAAACTTCTTATGAAATGCCCTGATTGTGGATATGAAAAACCAATAACTCCTAGACGATTTATAAAAAGTGGACTTTCTTGTCCTAAATGCTCAGATGGATTTTACTCAGAAAAGTTTTTGTTTAGTGTGTTTGAACAATTGAACTTGGAATTTAAAACACAATTAAGCAAAATAACATTTGAATGGTGTGGAGATTATAAATATGATAATTATATCACTAAAATAAATGGAATTGTCGAAACTCACGGATTACAACACTATAAGGAAAACAAAAATTGGATAACCTCTTTAAATGAAACACAGAAAAATGATAAAAGTAAAGAACAACTTGCTAAAGTAAATGGTATTAAAAATTACATAATATTAGATTGTAGAAAATCGGAAATGAAATGGATTAAAAATAGTATTATGAACAGTAAATTGCCTATATTATTAAACTTCAAAGAAGATGATATTGATTGGTTAAAATGTCATGAATTTGCATGTTCTAGTTTTGTAAAAAAATCTTGCGACCTATGGTCTTCAGGAATTACAAGCACATTAGGAATAGCAAATGAACTAAAATTAAACAGAGGTACTGTTACAAATTATTTAAAGCAAGGAGTTATTTTGGGATGGTGTAATTATAACCCAAAAGAAAAGCAAAAAGCGAATGGTATTTTACAAGGGGGACAAGGAAGTAAAAAAGTAGTATGTTTAACAACAGGTGAAGTTTTTAATTCTCTAGCAGAGGCAAGTAGAGAATATAATGTAAATAACATATCTGCTTGTTGTAACAATAAGTTGGATTTCGCAGGAAAACACCCTATAACAAACGAAAAACTTTTATGGTCTTATTGCGATTAAGTATACGTATTATATAGAGAGGAGTTGCTAAAAATAACAAAGTATTTAGGTTTGTACACCATATTTTTTGAAACCAATACAGACGGAAAACTATCAAAGAACAAAGACGATAATTATCTAAAATTTAAAAACAATCAAATATACAGATACTCAGATAATCCTGACATTCTTGCAATGTTACTACCGTCTGGTTCAAGTACAGTAAACAATCTAATGCCAAAGTTTGAATCAGCAGGAATTAAAGTATGGGAACATATTAGTGGTGATATCTGTGAAGAGGCAATTCTTCATTTTAATGAATGTGATTTACATGAAATACATAAAATAGTAAGAATATTAACCAAAGGAAGCAACCAGCAACTTAAAGAATGGAAACTGAAAGAAAAATTAAAAGAAGAAAAGTTAAAACTCAAAGAACAGAAAAATAATATTACAAATACATAAAATCACAAATATTTGACTATCTAAGACGTTCAATATTTGCATACTAACAAGTATTCACAAAGGATAATCTAATTGATTCTAGACTCAAATATTTTAATTCTCTAAAAATGTGTATTTCAAACCCTTGCTACACTAGGGTTGTAGAGCTGGTAAATATTAGGATAATTATTACAGCGAGAGACATGTATCTAGTAAAAGTTTAATAAATATAAATATAAATATAAATATAAAAATAAATTTACAATAAGAAAGAAGGAAAAATAAAATGAAATCAATATATTTAAATGGTCAACTTATATTAGATGATACAAAAAACAATAAAATGGATTACATTATAATTGATAAAGTGACTCAAGAAAAAACCAACATTACATCAATTTTAGAAGAAATATTTAATAGGGATTCATCAATAAGTAAATTAGTTAGGGTGGTAGGAAGAGTATACAATAGTACAGAATCATTCAATGGTATGGGTAATTTACATATGTGTAGAGATAAATCACACAAAATCGAAGGATATTGTATCGGCTCTATGCAATTAGAGAATTGGTTATTTAAGAATGTAGATAATTTTTGTGAACTAGTGATTGAAGATTATACTAGCTTTGAAATTGCGGAGGCAACGATTCGTAATGAAGATGCAAAAAGTATTGAATCATAATATTGTAGAGGATGAACTAGATTATATTTCTGAAAATTGCCATTATTGCAAAGAAGAATTAATTAGAGTGGAAGATATCTTTGTAGGAAAAGAAGATGATTTATATTATTGCAAAGATTGTGCAAAATATCATAATATTGATGTAGTAAAGTGTAAGGAAATATATTAAGAAAGGAGAGACAAATGTATAGTAATTGTCTATTAGGAGCGTGGAAACAATTCATACTAAACCCAACTAAAACAATAATACATAAAAGAGGTTCATGGTTAGAAATATTTAAATGTAAATGGCCTCACTTTTATTGGTTGGATTTAAAAGATAATCATTATTATCATTATTGTGCTAAATTATCTGATAAACCATTTATTAATCAAATATGGTTTGAAGGTGAGGTTAAGAGATTTTTATGGCATGAGAAGAGTGAAATGGTTGCTGAGGAATAAAAGGTGAATCATTAATAATAATATATAAATAAATAATAGAAAGTAGGAAATACAATATTGGAAACAATAAAAATATTTGAGGGATTTGCAGGTCTAGGTGCTGTTAGCAAAGCGATAGAGAGATTAGATATACCTCATGAGCTAGTAGGGTTTTCAGAGATTGATAAGTATGCAATTAAATCTTTTGGATTAATACACAATATAAAAGAAAAACTTAATTATGGAGATATTTGTTTAATAGATGAAACAAAACTCCCAGATTTAGACTTATATACATTCGGTAGTCCATGTCAGGATTTCAGTATAGCTGGTAAACAGAAAGGTGCTACGTGGAATTGTAAGGATTGTGGTCATGAATGGAATCCATTAGATGTCCATTATAGTAAACGAGATAGTTGCCCCAATTGTAACAATAAAAACATTAATAAGACAAGATCAAGTTTAGTAGTAGAAGCATTAAGAATTATTAGATACAAAAACCCAAAATATTTACTTATGGAAAACGTTAAAGGTCTTGTTGGTAAACAATTTAAACCAAGTTTTGATAAGATTATAGAAGAATTAAAAGAATATGGATATAATATATATTGGAAAGTGTTGAATGCAAAAGATTATGGTATACCTCAAAACAGGGAACGAGTTTTTGTGATAAGTATAAGAAAAGATATAGATGATTGTAGTTTTAAATTTCCAGAAGGATTTGATAATGGTATTAGGTTAAAGGATTTATTAGAGTCAGATGTAGATGAAAAATATTACATAAGTCAAGAGAAAACAGAAAAACTATTAGAAAAATTTAATGAAGAACAAGTTAAAAAAGGTCTAAAGAATAATATGATTTTAGATGCTAAAAATGGGTTTGGTGGGGTTAAAACTTATGAAGGAATATGCCCAACTCTTCTCACTAATGACTTTAAAGAGCCGAAAAAAGTAGTAACTTTTAACCGTAAAGATGGGATAAAAAATGAAATTGATAATGCTCATAGCTTAAATGCAAGCGATTGGCGAGGATTAAACAGAAATCAAGATCAAAATGCTGTAGTAGAAGTCAGACCATGTTTAACTCCTGATAGAGTAGAAAAAAGACAAAATGGTAGGAGATTTAAAGAAGACGGAGAACCAAGTTTTACACTAAACACACAGGATAAACATGGAATATTAATTATTAATGAAAATAGTCAAGCAAAAGTAGTTAAAGTTGGCAATACTAATCCTTCGGGCAATGGAATGAATGGTTGTGTTTATAGTGAAAATGGTTTGGCTCCAACTGTAACAACCAACAAAGGAGAAGGTAATAAAATACTTATAGAAAATGAATTAAAATTTATCTGTGGAATTGACACTACAAATAAATGGATTGATAATGAAAAAGATTTTAGTAGAAATTATAAAGAAGGTTATAGAGTTTATGACAGTGAGGGAATAGCATGTTGTCAAAAAACTAATGGAGGAGGATTAGGAAGTAATACAGGATTATATTTAGAAAATACATATAGAATCCGTAAATTAACCCCTTTGGAATGCCTTCGTCTAATGGGTTTTGATGATGAAGACTATTACATATTAAAAGAGAATGGGATTTCTAATAGCCAGATTTATAAGATGGCAGGTAATAGTATAGTTGTTAATGTATTAGAAGAGATATTTAAAGAGTTGTTTATAGAATTATAAAATAATGTCCTATAAATGGTGAGTTTTATTTGATTTTATTTGATAAAACCAACCAACGCGACTAAATGCTGTTTTTGGTGCGTTGGTTGGAAAATATTAATAGGAAAGGAATGTGATTTTATGCATATAGAATTTGACACAAAGTTTAACATTGGTGATAAATTATTTTGGAATAAAACTGATTCATTGTCACCTATTGGGATAATAAGTGTTGAGAACGTATATTTTTATTCAGATGGAAAGAATTCTATTTCATATAATGTTGTAGATTTAGCAACGGGATATAACCATGTACTAAATGAATGTGTATTGGTATACAAAGAAGATATTTTTGCACTGTATGAGTTCTGATTCAAAAAACTACAGGTAATATAAAAATAGAAAGAAGGAAAATTAAAATGATTAATAAAATTACAGATAAAATTTACTTAGATAAAGCACAAAATGGTGCAAGAACATTATTTGATTTATTTGGATATAGACTACTAGATGGAGTAAAAGGTGATGACGAAAGTTATTTTCTAATAGATTTAAATGAATCTCCACAAGTGTTTTATGAATTAGAGTTAAGAGATGCTTATGATTTATTGGCAATGTATCATGTAAAATGTGATAAAGAATATATTGTTGAGAGAATTTGTGCTTTGATTTATGGGGAATAAGAGGATTGTTAGGGGTTTGGTGTTGGTGTATTATATGGTATAGGGGAGTTTTATGCTCTCCTTATGCCTATTATAATAAAATAAAAGATGGAGGAATAATTAATTGCCTAGAAAAGAGATAACACATGATGATTTATTAAATGTAGTAATGCAGAAAAAAGTGGAGTTACATAATACAAAATACGAAAATAAAAGATGGTTTTTAGAAATAGGATGTATAGATTGTGGTAAGAAGAAATGGATTTCATTATCTAATCTAAAAAAGAATAAAGTTAGATGCAAAGAGTGTGGGATTATATATGCTAGACGTAATTCTAAAATATTAGATGATGAAATTATTGAAAGATTAAAACCAATTGGAATTAAATTATTAGAAATAAAGCGTACAAAAACAAGTCTTATGGTAAGAACAACTTGTATAGATTGTGGAAAAGATAAAGAGAATTTTATAAGTTTATCTACCATTACCACAAAAGGAGAAGGTATGAGATGTATTAGTTGCGGAGATAAAAATAGGAACATAATAAAAACATTCCCTAATGAAAATAAAAATTTTATTAATAATGATAAATATAATTGGTCAAAACAATGGGATTATATAAATAATAAGGAAAGAACACCTGAAAATACATATTCTAAAACTTCACAAGAATATTACTTTATTTGTGAAAATTGTGGTGAGAGTTTTCTAAAGGGGTTAAGTCATATTAGAAATGAAGGTGTGTTTTGTAATGACTGTGTAATGTTACAAGTTGAGTCAAAAATGGCATCGGCACTAAAACAAGTATTTAGGCATGAATATCCTGATACTATATGGGAAGCAAACTTAGGTGCTAAATATAAAAATAATTTACCATATGATATTTATGTTCCGACATTGAATTTAATAATAGAGTGTCAAAGTGAATATCATGACAATGAGGCACAGAAGAAAAAGGATATAATTAAAAAGACTTATGCAATTGAACATAAATATAATTTTGTAGAAATAGATCATAGAGATTATAAAAACATTTTAGACGCAATACAGGTATTTTTCCCACATATAAAAGAAATTCCAGAATACATAAAATTTTTTGAAGGTGTTAAAAGAAATTGGGACTTAGAAAAGGTTCAATGGTATTTAGATAATACAGAATTAACATATGGTGAAATAGCAGACAAAATGGGTATTAATAGTAATATTATATCAAGCACCGTACACAATGGATCATTAATTAACAATAGATTAAAAATTAAGTGGGATGTAGAAAAAGCACAAAGTTTATTAGATACTACAAATATGACATATAAAGAAATTGCTAAAGAAGTAGATGTTCCATTTTCAACAATTGCTTCGGCAGTAGATGAATGTAGGTTGGTGAGTAGTAGAGAAAAAAGAAAATGGCAATTTGAGGATGCACAAAAGTTAATAATAAATACATCCTTGACTTATGAAGAAATCGCTAATAGTTTAGATACAACAAAAGGAGCTATTCAATCTGCTGTAAATCATGGAAATTTAATATCTAGAAGGAAGTTGGAAATAAATAAATTAGGAGGAATAACCACTTGAAAAAAGAAAGTGCATATATTATGAATCTAGAAGCTTGTTACATATATAAAGATACATTAGACAATAAGAAAATTACATGTAAGGGCAGAGACCTAGCAAAACTATTCTCTGCCACCATTCCTTACAGTTTAGAAACAATTAGAATGGATAAAATGTTTCCAAAAACTTTTTATGAAGTACATAGTAAACAGTATACAAAAGCAATAATTAATGTAACCTTTGACAAAAATTATTCTGTTTGGGATACAGAAAAACAATGGCAAGATAAAGAAGGAGATATAATAGATGGTAAAAGAATAACTATTGCTAATAGTAAAAAGATTAGAAAATATTTATACATAAACGGATTTACTATGGATAATGAACATTATGTTTTTTACAAAAGAGGTTCTGGAAAAGCAAAAAACGGTTATGCGCTTTTTATTCAGGAAAATATGAAAAAAGATTTATTGAGTAGAAGTAGATTGGGATTAGATTTTGAAGAAGATGAAGAATTGGATTTAACCTCATTATTAGCCTATGAATCATTAATTTCTTCTGGAATAGAGTTTACTATTGAATTAGATCCTAAGACGGAAATTTTATTAATAGATGATATATATGGTTTGGAATTTAATAGTTTAGCAAGCGTTACAAGAGAAGAAAATAAAGAAATTACTACTAAAAATGAAACATTAAAATTACAAAACTGTCTGACTGATGGACAAGGACTTTTAGACGAATCAATTTTTGAAGAATATGAAAAAAAAGATAAGGGATTTATGTTATTAAGAAGCGATATGTTTAAATGTTGTGCGTTTAATACTAAACTTCAAAAGTGGTTTGAATTTAATCAGGTAAAAGTAGTAAAAGATATGTTTGGAAATGATTATGAAACCTGTAAAATTAAATTAGTTACTACCCCTAATTCATTAAAATTTTTAAAATTTGCTTATAAATTAGGAGATGATAACAAGAAAGAATGTCATAAATATTGGGTAGATAATATTGATAGTGTATTTGGAGTAGTAAAATGTGATAAACAAGGAAACTTTGGTAATTATAATAGAACTACTTATCAGTTATTAAATAGTATTCCTAACCTATCATATGATGACTTGATGGAAATAACAAAAATAGAAAGAGATTATGTAATGTTGTTAAAAAATGACAATGCTGTATTTAGAAATTATTTATGTGCAGATGCAGAGGAAAATATAAAATTTGAGAAATCTTTAGAAGAAGAAAATATAAGTGAATATGAAAATATAGATTTAATGAATGCTTTATTATTAGTTAATTCAGATATACAATATACTAAAAAATTCAAGAAGATGAAGAGTGATTTGATTGCTAATTATATAAAACATCTTAAAGAAGGCAAGATAAGATTAAAGGATACTAAATATGTAACATTGATATCTAATCCCTATGAAATGCTTTTGGCTACAGTTGGAAAATATGAAAATAAATCAATTATGAAAGGAAGAGAAATATATTGTAAATATTATAAAGATGGTCAAGAATTTTGTGCAACACGTAATCCTCACATCAATTCTGGTAATGTAATGTATACTAAAAATAAATATCATAAAGAATATAATACTTGGTTTAATTTCACTAAAAATATATGTATAATAAATTTCTTTGACAATGATGCCCCAGACCGTTTACAGGGATGTGACACTGATTCCGACACATTATTACTTATTCCGACAAATATTTTATCAGCAAAAGCAAAATATTGTGAAATTAATTTTCCCACTCCTATAAATAGAATTAAAGGTAGTTCTAAACCAAGAAAAAACAATATGGTTGAATTACAAAAGTTAGATGTAATTTTAAGTGATAACTATATTGGTCGTATAGTCAATATGAGCCAGATAGTTAATTCATATTTAAACGATGCAATTTCAAAAGGAAAATCAAAGAAAATAACAGATGAACTATATCAAGCAAGTAGCAGATTGTCTAGTATGAGTCAGATTGAAATAGATAAAAGTAAAAAAGTATTTGATAATATAAGTATGAGTAAAGAATTAAGTAAAATACGTAAAATTGAATCTATAAGATATATTCAAGAGGAAGATAAGTTTGGAGAAATGGTAGACAAGATGGTAGTTCCTCATTTCTTTAGTATGATATCTAAGTCTAACGATTATAGAATTTTTGAGAAATTTAATACTCCTTTGGATATATTACAAGATGTATTGGTATTTGAAGGGGGAAAAAGATCAAAAAGCAATAATAAGGATTTTGTTGATTTATTGGTTCAATCAAAGGAATTAAATGGCATTTATCAAGAAGATAGTGCTAAAGCAATTTTTATTCTAATTGAAGAATGTGGTAAAAGAATAAATGGTTTGAGATCAAAGAGTTGTAATTTAAATGACAAAGCTAAAAAGACTGTCGAAAGAAAATCAAAAAAAGAAACAATTGAAAAACTTAAAAAACTTGAACCAAATGATTCTACAATATTAACAGTTTTAAAAAAATGCTTAACCGAAATAAAGGGTGATAAATTTGAGTTTAAAAAATATAGTATATTGACTTTAAATTTATTATTTATAGCAAAAAAAATACAAGTATTAAAATGTTTCAAGAAAAAAGATTTAGATTCATGTGAGATATTAATTAAGATAAAAGACAATTATGATTTTAATATTTTTGGTAACAAATATCAGAAAGTTAAAAAGGAAGATATAAATATATAAAACATTGTAAAATAAGGTGTTTCACAATTATATAAATTTATAAAACCTCTGAAACCATTGCTACAGTAGGGTTTGAAAAAGATGCTTAATTCCTTGTATATGGTATATAAGTGTTTTGTCTGATAGCACTTTAAATAATTCCAATTTCCTTACTAACGAGATTCAACACAATTGGCTATGTTAGTAGAAAACTTTGCGAAATTATCTGTAAGTTTTGCCAATAGGACTGTTCGGATAATCTAGTATAGAGTATTATCAAAGTAAGGGTTATAGATAATACACATCTGACATCTTAGTTTCTCACATAATAAACTAAACGTCAAATATGAGTAGTCTTTGGTCGGATGAAAATAGGAGACAAATATGCTGTTAGCACATGAAAAAAAATGCCAAAACCTACGACTTACAGTAGTGAGGGCATGTGCTAGACCACAGCATATCGAACTAAATAGAGGGTAAAGGAGTAAGTTTTAAATTTATTACTTACTCTTCCCTACTAAAATTGCTATTAAACTGTATTGGTCGATTGCAGTTTAAATATATAATAATGTCAACAATAAAACAAATAACTCCAAAGGAGTCCTTGTAAAACATTGGAAAAAATATCAAAACAAGATACGTCTTACTTAATCAGTCGAAACATTCTAAAACAGACACATGGAAATTACGGAGATAATCTAGTAGTAATAGGTAAGTTCAGTAGTGGTTTGAGAAAACAGAGATATATCACAGATCCATTATATAATTACCTTATTAGATTAAAGCAAAGTGATAAGGATAAACAGAATATTAATGATATAAAAGAAAATCAGAGATATTTGTTTGGTAGTAACAGTAATAATAGTGAATGTGTCTCATAATGAGCAGTAAAATAAATAGTAGAGGATTGGTTTATATTGCCCAATAAACCATGTTTAGATTCAGATAAATCTAAACCATGTTTAGATACCAACATATTATTGCCTTATTCTAAAGAAGTTTTTGAATCACTTGATAATATTCATTTATTTGGATATGTTCTTGGTGAATTAGATAATCTGAAAAAAAATGGAAAAACAGAAGAAGTTAAATTTCAGGCTAGACGAGCCACCAGAGATATCGAGAAATACAAGGATAAAATCACTTACATAATTGATGAAACAGATTATAATAATCTTCCGTCATATTTTGATAAAGACGTTATGGACAACAAAATAATTGCACTCTTGAAAGAGTTACATGATAAAGATGATGGATTTTATTCTATAAGTAATGATTTATTGTTTAGAGCTAAGTGTAAATCACTCAACATTCCTTGTGAGAAATTCGGGAATGAATCTTATGGTCAAATTTACAAAGGGTATCAGGAATTAAGCGGAGACACAAAGTTTATTAATGATTTCTTTTTAGATATTGATAATGGAATCAATAAATATGGTTTTGTAATTAATGAATATCTTATTATGTATAACTCTGATGCAAAAAAGACAGATGAATATAGATTCAATGGAAAAAAGTTCATAGGATTAAAACTTCCAGATTCTAAAATAATAAAAGGTAAAAATAGTTTACAAAGATGTGCTTTAGATTTATTAAACAATAAAGAAATACCAATCTGTGCTATAAACGGGAAAGTTGGTTCAGGGAAAACTTATTTATGTGTAAGAATGGGTTTGCATCAAACGGTTGATAAAGGTGATTTTAATAAACTTCTAGCTATTAGAGAAGCAATTGGGGAAGGTAAAGAAGTAGGATATTTAAAAGGAACTTTTGAAGAAAAGACTTCTATGTTTTTTAAACCAATTGTTCATTCTTTAGAAGGAGGAGAAAGAGAATTAGAAGTCCTTCTATCCCGTGGAGTGCTAGAATCTAATATTCCCTTTTATCTAAAAGGAACTACTTACGATGAGACTGTAATCGTGGTTGATGAAAGTTCTGATTTTTCACAAAAACAATTGAAACTTGTCGGTACTAGATTAGGAGATAAATCCAAAATATATTTTGCAGGTGATTATAAACAATCTTGTATTGACTCGTCAGAAAATAATGCTTTGGTACAGATGTGTAATGAACTAAAAGGCAAAAAAGAATTTGGATGTGTTTATTTAGAAGAAGATGTAAGAAGTGTTGCTTCAAGTATATTTTCAGATTTGTTTGAGAAGAAATAAAAATTAGTTATTTGTTCGGTACTACCTAATTTGAGTAGATACCTTAGAAAGACAGGTGTTTCTTTTTGAAAGGCATATATAAAATAGTCAACATTATAACAAATAAAGTTTATATTGGTCAAACAAAACGTGATATTGAAAAAAGATGGAAAGAACATAAAAATGAATTAAATAAGAATATTCATAATAATTTACATCTACAAAGGTCATGGAATAAATACGGAAAAGAAAATTTTATATTTGACATCGTTGAAATAAATGAAGATAATGATAAAATTGATAAACTAGAAATGCTCTATATTGATCAATATGACTCATTTACAAATGGGTACAATATGAATTTAGGAGGGAAGTCAGGTAATTTAGGATATAAGCATTCAAAAGAATCTTTACTGAAAATGAGAAATGCCATGATTGGTAAAAAGCATACAGAAGAAACTAAAAAATTAATGAGTGATAAGGCAATAGGAACTAAGAAATTAATGACTCCTAACGCATATTTATATCCTAAAGAAATTGCATATAAAGTTAAAATTGCTGTATTAATGGATATGAAACCAAAAGACATCTGTGATTTATTTAATGTGACGGAAAGTTATATTAAGGATATTAAAAGATTAAAAATATGGTCTTCTATTCTTAATCAATACAATATATTATTAAAATCGAAACAAAGAAAAAGAACAAAAATTACCAAACAAATAAGCGATAAAGTTTTAGAATTACGCAATAATGGTTGTATGGTTAAAGAAATTTGTAAAACATTACTATTAAGTTATAATGCGGTTGATAAAATATTAAAATCTGGATTAAATATCTAGAACACATTTTAAATCAAATCAATTTTCTCCCTCAGAATGTTTATCTGTACGGAGTTAGGGACAGTATGTATAACTGTTGCCTCTTTAATTAAATTTAAGGAGGGAAGATTTAAGTAATGTATTGACCATAATTAAAAACAAACTATTGAAGATAGGTCTTTGTACTTAATAAAAAAGTACAATGCACCAATATTAGACACATAATCTGACACTCATAAGGTTTCAGATTAAAATAATATATTAGTAGTCAAAAGTAATAACAAAAATAAAAAATTTAAAATAAAAAGGGGATATATTAAAACATGAATAAATTTGAATTAATCGCAGCAGTAGCAATCAAAGGCGAAATGTCCAAGAAGCAAGCAGAGCAAGCAATCCAAACAGTATTAGATGTAATTGAAGAAACTGTAGCATCTGGAGAACCTGTAAAAATTGTTAATTTTGGCAACTTTGAAAAGAAACCAACTAAGGGAACTGAGGGAACTATCCAATTTGGTGATCGCAAAGGAGAAAAATGGACTTCTGAGGATTCATTTAGGGTTTCCTTTAAAGCTGGCAAAGGGTTTGATAATAAAATTAAGGGTATTGTAGAATAAAATAACATAACAATATTTGTGCTACTACAGTAAGTCCTTATATTCAATAGATATCATTGAGTATAAGGCAAAAGTAGCACATTACATGCCACTGTAGCTCAATGGTAGAGCAACTGACCTGTAATCAGTTTGTTGTAGGTTCAAGTCCTATCAGTGGCTCCATATAAAAATTTAATAATTACATTAATAAAATAAATTAAAAGGTGGAATAAATCAACAATGGCAAAATCAAAACTCACTGAAACAAAGAAAATTACACATAAATTAGCATCTGAAGGTGAATTGACAATTGGTGATAATAATCTAATTGTGGTTTCGATCCCAGATGAAGGTGTTAAAACTCTTCATGAACTACTTAAAAATTTCTCAGGAAAATATGTTAAATTTTCTTTTACAGAAGAGGAAGTTGAAGATGTAATGGAAGACGGAGAAACTGAAGATGATGAGTAAATACTAATAAACAATAATTTATTTTCATATATTAGATTATGATAAATATAAGTTTCAAAACTTAATAAAGTTTTAAATTTGAGGTAATGCATGTAAAACAAAACATAATATTTGAGTTTTTATGAGATTTAAAATAGTTATATAATTTCTAATACTCAGATTACAAGAAATGATTATATAATATATGTAATCATTTCTAAATCCAAGCTTACCTCTTTTCTGTCAATTTGATAGATTGGAGGAGATTAAATGGATGAAGAAAAGTTTATTGAAGTTGGGGATTTTTATCAAGAATTAAATGATGTAATTGGTTCAAACATGCCATTACAGAAAATTTATCGTTCAAAAGGGTTTCCTGCCCATTTAATAAATAGGAAACACTTTAATTGTTTAAAGCATATAGATAGTATTTCTGATATTATAAAAAATCCTGATTATGTTGGGATAAATCCAAACGAAGATGGAGATACCATAGAATTAATCAAAATACTAAATAAAAATATCTTAATTGGAATTAAGTTAAATTCCGATGAAAATTATTTATATGTTTCTACAATGCATGAAATCCAAAATTCTAAACTTACTAGAAGACTACATAGTGGAAGAATTAAGAGATCAATATTTTGGTTATAAGAAGTGAATATAGTGATTATGTTGATTATCGAGGATCGGAAATGGTTCCCGACGCACTCGAAAGAGTACCTGAGATGATGGATACACCGCCCATCCGATAATCATACTAATTTTTATTTTACTTTATACAAATAGGGAGTCAAATTTACATATTGCATACGCTAGTGGTTGTTCATCCACCCAAAATGAGTGTTACAAAAATACTAAATAGGTTTTGCACAGTACAACCTAAATAAAAACTGTGTTTATAATACAATTTAATTATAATTTCATATCACTTAGAAAAACTGAGTAGGATGAGTTTTGTTCATAACGCAATCGAGATTTAATTATCTTCATAGCGTGCTATTTTTTGAGTCCTACACTATGTTTGTGTATTTGTTTAGAGAAGCTTACAACTCGCTTGTAGGGCTTCTCATTTGATTTTGTATGTATGATATTACCACTGTATTCTCTATAAGGAGGATTAAAAATGTATGAATTATGAATTAACTTATGACATAGAAAATGCAGATACAACTTGCCCAAGTCTTACTTGTGGTAAAAATAGGTTCTATTTAAAATTTTATGGTGGAAAAACAATATTATATTGTCAAGATTGTGGACATTTTACGGTAATATAAAATCACATGGTCGATTTGTGGTTGTTAAAATTGAAAATAAATAAAGATTGAGGTTATTAATGTCTAAAGATAAAAATGAACTTTACATTATAGGCGTAGACTTCAAAAATAATAGAGATAAATATAAAGTAATACTTAATACTAAAACACCTTCATGGAATGATTTAAACAAGCATAATGGAAGTTATTTTAAGTCTGGAGAACATTTTAGGCAGTTTATCAAAAAGAGACAAGATAGAGATGGGACATTAAAGAAGTTAAATTCTATTATGGAAAATGTTAAAGATGAGATTATGGATAAGAAACTTAATGATTTGGATTTAAAAGAAATAGAGTTAAAGAAGGAAAGAATACGCCTTGGCGACCAAAGAAGTAAATTAAATACCTTAATAAGACAATCTGCTAGAAGTGAAGGTTTAAAAGAATTATTAGAATCATCTATTAAAAATGGACAGTTTAATAATTTTGAATTTATTGTTCCAGAACATAAATATGGTGAAGATAATGAAATGATAATTCCAATTTCTGATTCACATTATGCTTTAACTATCGATAATGAGTTTGAAAAATACAACACAGATGTTTTTCTTGAGAGATTGGCAAATTATACAATGCAAATATTAGAGATTAAAAAGATACATAAGATAAATACTTGTCATATAGCGTTTTTAGGCGATTTGATATCAGGAGTACATATGAACATTATAAGATATTCTAATCAAGAAAATGTTGTAAGTCAAGTGCAAAATTTCTCTGAATATATGGTTAAATTTTTAGATAAATTAAGTCAGCACTTTGAGAATATTAATATTTACTTTGTAACTGGAAATCATGCGAGAAATTTTCAGGACAAGAAAGAATCTCTTGATAGCGAAAGATATGAGAATTTTATTATTTGGTATTTAAAAGCAAGAATGTCTAATCATAAAAATATTATGTTTCATGATTCTATTTTAGATAATACAATTGCTATTGGTAAAGTTAAGGATAATACTTGTTTCTTTACGCATGGAGATAAAGATACGCCTAGTAGGATAGTAGAAAAATTAACACTAATGATTGGAGAAATACCAAAGTTAGTGTATTTTGGTCATTCCCATCACTTTAGCGTTGATACAATTCAGAAAGTAAAAACAATTATGTCTGGAAGCTTTTGTGTTAACGATTCGTATTGTACTGGGATCAGAGTAATAGGAGAGCCAAGTCAGACAGTTAGTATTATTGGTGATGATAGAGTAATTTGTGTTTATGACTGTAAACTTAAATAAATAAAAAATAAAATATATTGTGAGGATAAATTTATGAATATATTATCAGGATTTAAAACAGGTTCAATTTACGAAGAAATATACAAGAAATTATGGGAAGAAAAACGAGTTCTTTACCTAAATGCAGAAATAGACGAAAATTGTATCGATATGATAGCTACGCCAATTCTTTTGCAAAATGAATTAGAGATTGATATACCAATAGAAAAATTAAAACCTATTACGATATGGATTTCTTCATATGGTGGTTCTGCTGATGTATGTGCATTTCTTGTAGATGTCATTGAGAAATCTCGTATTCCTATTCATGGAAGAGTTTTATCTGTTGCTGCAAGTGCAGGTTTATATGTATTAATGAGTTGTAAACATAGGGTAGGAAGTATTAACTCAATTCTATTACTTCATAAAGGCTCAATTTCTTTAGGAAATACAAATTTCGCGGAAGCAGAAGACATAATCGCTTTCTATAAAGATGATGTTGGTAAGATTTTTGATGATTTAATTATTAGGAGAACTAAAATTACTCCTGAAGAATTAAAGAAAATCAGAAGGAATGAAACATATTGTTTAGCAGAAGTAGCTAGGGATACATATGGATTTATTGATGAAATTGTTTAATTATTTACATTAAACACAAACAATAATTAAGATAAAATAATAAAGGCAGGAAATTATTAATGAGAGTATTTAATACAGAATCAGCATGGGATAAAGATGAACAAAAGTGGATTCAAATTCTAATGATTGATGGACAGGAAGTAGACGTAGAAACATATGCAATGGAATTAGAAAATGAAGTTCATGACAATGAAGAAGGAGTAATTGCTTATCCAGAAGAAGAACATGATGAAGATTGCACCTGTCCAGATTGTCAGGAAAATCGTAAAATGATTTATCTTGCAGAAGCAGTTAAGTTTATGTTTGAGAATGAATTATGTCCTAAACATGTATTTGAATTGCTTGGAGATATTTATGATAAGGGAAATTATGAAGGATACGAAGAGGGTTATGAGGAATGTAAGGAAGAAATGAGAGAGTTTTTGGAGGATTAAATTATCCTTCGAATTTGAAATTTTAAGGGACTGGTTTGTTGTAATTTAATTGTGTTTAGATTATGCCTCACATTAATTTGTGAGGTTTTTATGTGAGCATAATTTGTTCATATGGGAAGGTAATCAGGAAGTCATGAGCCTGAGATGGTGTTCTCCTACACACTCCTTCCCTATTAATATTTTAGTGGGAGAGAAAATAGGAAGTGATAAAAATGATGACTAGTAAAACAGTAATGGTTAGATGGAATGGATTCACAACAAAATGGTATTTAGAAAAAGGTTATTCTAAAATTAAACAAGGTGATTATTTTGAATGTAGAGTAGAAGATTTGCCTCCAGGATCAACCGCAAAAGTATTAGTAGATTGCGATTATAAAAAAGATGGGTGCAAAGGAATACATGAAAAACCGTATAGACAATATACTGAAGATGAAGAAAATGGATTAGGTAATTGCTGTACAAATAAAAAATGTGGAGCATATAAAACTAAAGATATTATGATGAATACATATGGCGTTGATAATATTCAAAAATTAGATGAGTACAAAATCGCATCACGGGAAAGACAGCAAAAACCATTTCAATTAATGATAAATCAAGCTATAAATAAAAACTTAATATTAATTACAAAAAGATATGAATATGAAAATAAAAAAAGTAGAATAAAATTTATATGTTTAGCTCATTTAGAATATGATATACAGGAAACAAATGCAGAAACGTTTCTTAATAATAAAGGATGTTGTTTTTATGGAAAATATGAATTATCCGCAGAATCAACGAGAAATGATGGGAACGAAGTATATAAAGCATTTGTAGATAAGGGGTTGATACCTAAATTTGAACCAGAAGAATATAGAAAAAATATTCAAATGTTACCTTTTATTTGCCCAGAACATTTAGATAAAGGTGTTCAGCATAGAAGTTATGTTAAATTATTAGATTCAGACCATAAATGTAATTATTGTGCGTATGAGTTTACAGCAAGTCAATTAAGGCATGAAAAATCTTTCATTTTTGATTACTTTAAAAATAGAGGGTTGAAAGTTTGTGAAAATCAGTTATATGGAGGAGTTCATACTCATATAGAATTTGAATGTCCTAATCATTTAGGTACAATTCAAAAAGTTACATATCATAGTCTAATGAATACTAAACAACCATGTGAACTATGTAGAGCGGAAGAAAGTTTAAAGAATCTAAACAGAAGATTAAGGAGTAGTATAAATTCATGGAGAAAACAAAGTAAATTAAATGGCAATAATGAATGTATTTTTACAGGAAATAAACAATATGATATTCATCATCTTAAAGCTTTCAATGAAATAATAACTGAAGCGTTAGATATATTGAGTTATGAAATAAAACAAAAGTATAATGGTGATGAATTTATTAAGATAAGAGATAAAGTTATTGAGTTACATAATAAATACCCAATCGGGATATGTATTTCCAATAATATACATATACTTTTTCATCAGTTATATTCTAAGAATGCTAGTATTGAAGATTTTTATGAGTTTAAATTAAGATATGAATTAGGAGAATTTAAAAGTATTTTAGAAGAAGTTAGTTAATTAATATTAACTTCTTCTTTAAAAGGAGAAGGAGTTAATTGCCTAGAGTTGGGAAAACAGTAAAACAACCAATAGTAAAATCAAAAGATGAAGAAAGTAAAATAAAATGTCCAATGTGTACAGACGAACCAAAAGTAAGATCAAATTTTTATAAAAGTTTATCTCCTCTATATCTAGGGATAAATATTGATCATCCTAATGAATCGAGAATGGTATTCTGTAAGGAATGTATATGTAATACGTATGACACTTATTACAATATTTTAAAAGATATTAAGAAATCAATTCTTATAACTTGTATGAAGTTTGATATTCCATTTAATGAGGGTGATTTTGATGGTGCAATGAAGCAATGCACTAATAAACCAACTGCGCATCCATTAAAAATTTATATGACAAAACTTAATTCATTAGGTAATTTTAATAACGCACTAGCTGGTTTTGACCCAAAATTCTTGTTTGACAAAGAAACCGGGAAAGACCTTATAACTAATTCATTTGAGATTGAAGCAAAAGATTTGGATTTTAATATACAATTAACTGAAAAAGATTTACAAGTAAAAGACGATGTAATTAGACTTATTGGATATGACCCATTTGCTGGATATTCAAATTTTGATCAAAAGTTTTTATATAATGAATTAATTACTTATCTGGATGAGGATTTATTGGATGATGCGTTTAAGTTATCTCAAATTTTACAATTGGTTAATAATAATAATCAAATAAGAAAAATAGATTTAGTAATTGCCACTTTAAGTAACGATACTAAAACATTAATATCCAATCAAGGAGAAATAAAATCTTTGTCTTCCACTAAAAGTCAAATAGTAGGAAGTACAGATAAAATTGCAAAAGAAAATTCAATATCTGTAAAAAATAGAGGAGATAAAAAAGCTGGAAAATCTACTTTGACTTATATGATGAAAAATTATAGAGAAATTGGATTTGAAGATGCAGAAGTTGATTATTATGATCAATTAAAGGGTATAGGAATGAAACATGCTGCTGATATTTCAAATAGTAGTATATTAGAACAACTTAGATTTGATGAAAATGATTTAGATAATATAGTTAAAGAACAAAGAACATTGATTCAAAGTTTACAAAATGAACTTGACGATTCATTGGAAGAAAATAGAAAATTAAGAATTAAAATAAAATCAGAAGATGATTAAGGTGGTGAATATTTTAAATGGCAAATCTTAACCGTGATAAGAAATTACTAACAACAAGAAAAATCGAAATGTATGATGCAAACTCTAAGATTATAAAGTTTTGGAGACGTAATCCAATTATCGCGGCTGAAGATTTGTTCGGTTAGTATAAGATTATTGGATTTTCAAAAATGGGTTCTTCAAATGAGTTGGAATACTCCTTACGTACTGTGGTGTGAAAGTCGAAACGCAGGAAAAAGTTTTGAAGCAGCAGTATTAATGGGTTTAAAATCAATTCTATACGAAGATCAAGATATTTATATAGTAAGTAATGTCGGAAGTCAAGCACAAGAATGTTTTACCAAGATTGAAGACATTGCTTTAGATAGAATTAATTCAATTAAATCATTAAAAGATATATTTAGAAATGAGATCGTACAAAGTCCATCTTGTAAGACTGGGTTTTCACATAATCCTGTATCGTTTCATGTATCAACATATAATAACAGTGAAATATTTACACTTAATGGAAATCCTGACAATAACAGGAGCAAGCGCGCATCACTTGTATTTTTTGATGAAGCGGGGTATTCCGGTGAAGAATTATTGGAAGCTATGGCAGCATTTGCAACACAAGATAGTGATTTTGCCACATCAGTTCAAAAAGATTTCGATGTTAAAGCATCAAGAAGAAATGTTCCTACACAATTAATTTACGCTTCTTCTGCATCCTCAGTTGATACCACATTCTTTAGAAAATACAAAGATTTTGCAATGAAAATGATGATGGGAAATAGAGATTATTTTTGTTGTGATATTCCTTGCAATATTCCTATTAATCCAATGATGGATGGGATAGAGCATCCTCCGCTTTTACAAAAATCTAAAGTAGAAACCGCTATGACATCAAATAGAGATAAAGCATTAAGAGAATATTATAACAAATTCGATTCGGATGGTGGAGAAACACAAATATATAAACGTGCTATGATAACAAGAAATAGCACATTCTCTTTACCTAAATTTTCAAATGAAACTGGAAAAGAAAAATTTGCGATTGCTTTTGACCCTGCAAGAGCAGGAGATGGAAGTATTGTTTCTGTGATGCAAATCTTAAAAGATGATAATATTGGTTACTATGGAAAAATTATAAATTGTACAAATATGATTGACTTAGCTAGTAAAAGAAAGATTAAAATGAAAACCCCAGACCAAATAAAATTCTTAAAGCAAACAATATTAGACTATAATGGTAATAATAATCCTGATTATGAAAATATTGAAGCATTTTTGATCGACGCTGGAGCAGGAGGAGCAGGAGTTTCAGCTTATGCAGATAATTTATTAGATGATTGGTTTGATGATAAAGGTATAAAACATAAAGGATTTATTGATAAAGTTTCTGATATTTATGAAACTGAAATTTATAATTATCCTAATGCATGGGATAAGTTAGCATTAATATCTCCTAATAAATATAGAAATAAAATGTGTGAAGAATTACAGGAGTTATTGCAATTAGATTTAATTAAATTTCCATATGAGTATTCTGGTAAAGGATTTGTAACATTAGCTTCTGATGATGGAAGTGAAAGAAATTTAAAGAATTATAATCTTTCATTTGAGGAAGAATTATCACTAATTAATATTGACATTATGAAAACTGAAACAATTAATATTCATAGAGTATCTAATGCTGAAAAAACAAGCGTAAGATATATACTACCAAAAGACAAAGAAAGAATTATGTATGATGATAAGTTTTATACATTATTACTTTTAGCTCATTATTTATATGAAAAAAGAAGAGGGGATATAATTAACACAGATGACTCAGACCACGATTTTGTATTCTCATATTCATAATAACATAACTACCTAAAGAAAGGAGGCATATCCAATTTGACAAAAAAAACTCAACCAATCTCATCAGAAATTTCCCAATCAGACTCTCCTACTTCTACTCAATTCTCAAATGAAGTTGAAACAAACTCATTATCTTACAATTCCTATTCCATATCAACAGGAAGATTAGATACTGACAATATCCCCATGAGCGATTTAAAACAATATGTAAAATATCCTATGATATATAATGAAATATTAAGAACTATATCGGAACAAGCTTATGGTTTGCAGGGCATTTATAGTAACATATGTGATTATATGATTGCGATACCAATTTTATCTCATATAACAACTATGAGAAACAAAACACCTGAGTTAAAAGAGAAAAAGAAAAAGTTTAATTTAATATTAAAATTATTAAATCATGATCGAACAACTAGAGATATATTAAGAAATGAATATATTTATGGTACATATATAGGTACATTAAGAGAAACTTCTGCAAATAATAAAAATCTCGATACTGGATCAATGACAGTGGAATCAATAGATAGAATTGAAGGATTATCATTAGATGATAACTTTATGATTCAACCATTAGATTTAGATTATTGTAAAATAATAGGATTCCAAAATAATATATCTATTGCTGCTTTTGATATGATGTATTTTGACCAATTCAAATATGGTGGACTAGTAAATGAAATCAAAAATTTTCCAAAAGAATTTATGAAAGCATATATGGATTATAAAAAAGACGCTAGTAAAAGATGGTTTATATTAGATTATAGAAAAACTATTGCATTAAAATTTAAATCAAAAGAAGATGAACCGTATGGAAGACCTTTAGGACTTTCTGCATTTACTGATATGAAATCAAGTAGTGATTATAATGATAGTCAATATCAACTAGTCAGTGAATTAGCAAGCAGTATATATTTTATGATCTTACCAGAAGGGGAAAAAGCGGGGTCTTGCAGTCTTAACTCAACTCAGCAAAAAGAAGTTATTGAGGCTTTTAAAGGTGCTGTAAAAATTAACACAAGTGGAGATTCTGCTAAAATTTCAACGCTTAGTTTAGCTCCTGGGACAAAAATAGATAGGTTAAGTAAAGATTCTTCTTTAGTTGAAAATACTTTAAGTGATGAAAATATGAAGAAAATATCTACAAGTTTAGGTTTTGCTAGTTCTGCTTTAAATGCCGAATCAAGTGGTGGAAGTTCTTATGCTAATTTAGCTGTAAATTTAGATTTAGTATCTTCTCAAGTATTTCAGTGTGTTAATGAGATAGCTAGAGAGTATACTAGAGTTATTAATGAATTATTGGGCATTAAACCACAAGATTATATTGACATTAAGTATTTGCCAATTTCTTGGTTAAATAAAGATGATATGTTTGAAAAAGCACAATCTTTATATACACTAATTGGAGGAAGTAGAAGATATTTAGTAGCTTGTGCAGGACTCGATGTAGAGGACTACTTTAGCTGTTTAGATGAAGAGATTGAATTGGGATACGAAGAAAAATATCCTGTTCATCAATCTGCAAACACAATGAGTTCTAGTGATATTAAAGGTGGAGCACCTTTGAAAAAAGAGAAAGATTTAAGTGTCGGAGGAAAAGTAACTCGCAATACAAATAGCAACAATCAAGTAAAACCATCAACTAAATAAATAAATAATTTTGTAATGAAAGGAGGTGATATGTTTTGTGAATGAGTCAACAATAATTCCCAATAATACGTATATAGAAATTTGTGAAATGTCAGAAGAAGATGTTGCAGGAAGAGTAAAAATAAAAATGTCAGCTTTAGAAATTGTTCCAGATAATTCACGTTACAATTCCAATGGAATTTCATGGCTTGAGGAATATATAAATGATAATTTAAAGTCTGCTATTGGAATGCCATATGTCGTATCTTGGCTTGACGAAGAAAATCAAATTCCTAGTGATCATGGAACTATGTCGTTTAGTGAAGATGGTTATGCAGAATTCGATGGCGTTTCTGTAGGATCTGTTCAAAATTGTTTTATAGAAGATGTTGAGATTGATGGAATAACAAAAAAACTTTTTATGACAGAGGGGTTTTTATATAGTCAAAGATATCCATTATTCGTAAAGTGGTTAAAAGAAGAAGTTTCTAGTAATAAGGTTTATGGTTCAATTGAGATAAATGGCAAAGGGAAAGAAAAGAAAATCGGTTATTTAAATGGGTCTGTAAATGAAGACGGAAGCATGATGAATGGGCGATGTCCAATTAAATTTGATTTTACAGGATTAGCAATTTTATATTTAACAGAACCGTCTGATAAAAATTCAATAGTTTTCGAGATCAATTCTAAACAAGATGATCTTGATATAAATAATCCAACATTAGAAACAGGAAAGGAGGACAATGTATTGCCAGATGATAACAATATCCCTAACAAAACATCAATCGAACTAAATGAATTAAACTATGATGACCTTTCAATGTTAGTAGAAAATGGATTCAACAGAAAATTTAATAAAGAAAATTCAGATTCAGATGGTGAATATCATTATTATTATATTCATAAATTTTATCCAAT